>JGI24158J21664_10003551_pt1 | contig 19629 bp, 12 predicted proteins | sample Ectturendosymbi3_FD_21664 | JGI IMG/M metagenome (IMG submission 21664) | reverse complement strand
CTCATCATGCCGATAGATACCTTGGCTTGCAAGGGCAACCGAGGAGAGAGAAGGTAAAGGAATTGATAGCAGGCTTGAAAAAACAGAAGTCTGTTTTACCAGTAGCCGAGATATAAGTGCAGCAGCTCTGATGGCTAGCTACCTTATTGCTAATGACATAGCGTTAGCATCAAAGCCATGTTGTGAGGGTGAGTTCGTGAAGACGTGCATCCTAAAGGCTGCAGAAATCATGTGTTCTGAGAAGCTGAAGTTTTTTGCTAATATTAGCCTGACGAGAAACATTGTGGCAGGGAGGATTTCGGACATTTCCTCGAATTAAGACAGCCAACTGAAGAAAAAAGTCAAGTCGTTTGTTATGTTTTCGGTTGCGCTCGATGAAAGCACGGACATTGCGGACATTGCACAACTAGCCATATTTGTTCGTGGCGTTGATGAGACTTTGTCTGTCACTGAGGAGTCCCTGGGGTTGGTGCCTATGATGGATACCACAACAGCCAATGATATTTTCAACGCTCTCCTTGGACTACTGAACAGGGTCGGAGTAAACTGGTCCCGTGCTGTCGGTATTGCTACAAATAGCGCGCCACCAATGATTGGGAAAAAAGCAGGTGTTGCGACAAAATTTAGAGAAAGTACAGGTTGTAAGTGGAGGACGTGAATTGTGGGCATTTCACTGTATTTCGCACCAGGAGGCATTGTGTTGCAAGTCGTTGAAAATGGATCACGTCATGCAAGCGGTTGTCCGGACAGTTAATTTCGTCCGAACCAGAGGTCTTAATCACCGTCAGTTGACAGTCTTCTCAGTGGTAAGGCGTTTTTTGATTTACGTGGGGAAATTGAAAACTTTATGTGCTAATAATCATTTTCAGATAAGCTTGGAACTTTTTGCATTAAAATTACGAAAACAGCCGGAAGTTGTCAGTACTTATAACAAGGGTGTTATACAGCGATTACATTGGTCCGGCCCGCTTGAGGTTAAATTTGCCTGAAGTGGCCCCTGAACTGAAACGAGTTTGACACCCCTGCTGTAGTTGGTCCACTTTTCTAAAAAATAGCACTTTTTAATCTAACCAAAGTCTGTGCTCTTGAAGCTCACTCGTTCCTCGGTTGCGTATGTGTAGTAGAAGTCACGAACGTGTCAAAGCCGCCCGATCCGTCTGAGCAATTTATCAACTCTCTCCCTCTGTGCTAATGCAGGTTTTCGAAGAAATCTCGTCGGTTATCATGGACCGGGAAGTGACGCTGATCAGAAAATTGGATGAAATGAAAGAGGAAGCATGTAAGGCTCAGCTTGTCTGGCGCTTCTGAAAAAGTCCTGCATTGATTTGCAGAATGATGCCTAAAACTGTAGCCATGCTTATCAGGAACGGCACAAAAGATAATGCCTTGGCTGCGCGGGCAATCAGTTTTATTTTGATTTGTAATAGGCGTTTGTTGAAAAGTAAATGGCGCGAACACAAGTTTCGATATTACCTGCAACGCCGCTCGTGTTGTGACTGTTGTTCTATTCTTCTGTCTTTGTATCGCGACTTGGACTTCAGAAGTTACCAAGGACCAGTAGCGTAACTAGAGGTTTGAGGCTGGGGAGAAACTTAGTAGAAATGGGCTCACTGACCACTGTAGAGGACCCACTAACCTACACTCGGAAAAAAAAAACTTTTAGAAATAATGGTGAATCCGGATGTGGATGGTTATACCAAAACCCTAAATCTCCGGGTAATACTGCAAAAACACAACAATCTACTGAAAACCAAAAGAATACTGAACAGAAATATAAGCTAAGTGAGGTCCTGGTTTTTACATTTAGATTGCCAGGGTACGCGATCCACCCCTCTGCCCCTCGTCAGTAACCCAATGCCAAGGACGTGTACGTACATCATTTGCCCGAACTTGTGGGTCCGCTGCGATGTGGTGCGGGGTAACTGCGAGTTGAGGGTGGCGCATTATCGCAGGAAGCTTTGGGGGTAGATTTAAAGCAAATTACGGGAACTAGGCGTACACGCGGCTTGCCAGTCCATTAAACAATGGGTCGCTGGAAACGTCGTTCAAGCATTAATCATGAAAAAACCGTGCTCTTCGGTATAATAGAATGTTAGCTCGCTGGAGTATCTGAAAACCAAAGCCGGCCTCCATTTTCGCTGTGTGTTGAACGTAACGCAACTTGCTGCAGTCGAGTTCATTGCCAAGCGGGAAGCTCAAGCGCACGAACTTAAACGGCAAACCGACCGCGCCGATTCGATGAGCCACCAGCAACTGAACGAACTGCGCAACGACATCAAGCACTTCGTGGCTGATCGCAAGTACGACGAAGAGCTGAGCCGTACAACCAGATTCATTTACGATCGTGAACTCGTCGCCAAGATCCTTCCGTCCTTCGGAGACAGTAAGCACACCTCTGCGTTCGCGACATATGCAGCTGGTTTGGGTTCTGCTGTTCATAATGCACGGGCTGCACTTGGTATGCTGCACAGATGGTGAAAAATGTGATGGATTCTCAACATTGTGCTTTCTTTCGGAAAGTGTGTGCTTGTACGAAAGCCCCAATAACTCGCCTTAGTTTAGCAAACTCAATCTTCGTATACATTGATCAGCTCTCTTGCCATCGTGCTTTCATTATAATTTCCACTGACATTTGGCTATTCCTTTGCATGCTGGCTTTCCGCATTGTTCCTGCTTATTAGCTGTGTCATATGTAACAATGACTCAACCAGCTATCAAACAATAAATTAGCTGTGAAACTATGAAACAATAAATAAAATCAACCAATCAGTCAATCGCAGCGCTAACACTCCGTTAACCGTGATACGTGGCAAGAATGGCGAGAATGTGTTTTCGGCCGAGGTGATTCCCCGCGTGTTGACGCGTGAAATGTCACGCTTGTTCCGGGCACTTGCGTAAGCGTGACGCAGCGGCGTGGCGGCAGCAGCTGTTTGTCTTGCCACAGTCACCGGCGTCAAGAACTCGCACGCGGCGAATCGGCGAGCAAGAACCGAATCCACCGCTTCCGACGCTCCATCGGAATCGTCGTCTGTCGCTTCGCACCCTGTGTCGAAGCCACCCTCCCAACTGCCGATTGCGCATCCGCACCAGCCGGCTTCTGCTCCATCTGGCGACAAAGCGAATACAGGCGCTGGGCCACAACAGGATGGGGCAGGAAAACAACACGAACGAGGTCAGGCGGTGGAGATGACCTCCGGCTTATTTTTTCTCTTTTTTTCTAATGGCGGCAAATCTGTGGAAGTTTTGATATCTTGAACTTTAGCAATATAAGAACTTGTGACAGTGGCTTGTTATGCCTGGACTTGCAACTGATGTTGCTTTGATTGCCTTCAGGATCCCCAAATAGATATTGCAATGGTTCACTGGTTGCTACCGTTAATCGCGTGGCTGTTGATGCACAACAGCTACTTAATACGTGTGCTTATCGTTCGACTGCATCCGGAGATAGATAGTTCATGCGTTTCGTTCACGGCGAGCGTCTCTTCGCTCAGCTATGCGAAGTCGCACTGATGTCAACGATTGGAATTAATTAACGAGTCGCGAAGATTTCATTGTCTCTCGAATCAAATGAAGTTTTCAGAGTTGGAGAAGCGAGAGAGCCCGACTAGAGCTGTGCATTGTGCACTTTCAACAAAAGGAAGTTCAAATAACGAAAGACTCTGAGCGGACAAAAGAGTTGGTTTAATTTAAAATGGTCCGCCATAGTTGCGTTCTTCTTATGAGTTGGTTCTCTGTTTGTTGGTGGCACTGTAAGAACGCAACAGGTGTTGCTGTGGCAGCGTAACTCTTAATGTGTTCTTTCAGGGCTGTGGGACTTGGCGCTATACAACGGACACAGTGTTGTGCCCTGCACAATACCGGCTGATGTCCTGCAAAAAGAAAGATTCCGAAATCTCCTTGAAACAGTTGTGCGAAATAACAACTTTAATTAAAACTCAGTCTTGGCGACGACTTTTGCGATATTGCTTTTAAAGTATTCTGAAATTGATTTACTTGCATTAATTCTGAAAAACGAGTTTTTCGCAAGAGTTCTTGCTACGCAGAACAAACAGTCGCGCAATCTGAAAAGGTGAACGTGGCACAAATAGTGATTGTTGACTAAGTTGTTTTCAGGCCTGAGGCTTGTTTGCACAGTTTACTGCTTGCGAGGTGTTGCCTGTCCGCAGGTAAATCGTAATAATTAGGAAAATTAACTAATCCTATACACTCGGTGCATGGTTGGTTGCTTTTGAAAGCTGTTCTCGCAGCAACAGCACATTGTCCTCAACCGTGTGAAGCTTCTGGGTATAAAGCGTCTTTCTTTACAGCCTCAAACGACTCCGGTGCCCCTGTTTCAAACGGCCATGTCGAAGATTGGGCGGCCGAGTCTTCGGATTTACCAATACCAGTAAGTATATTGCCTTCTCCGAATGGAAGCATGCGACTGAATTACAGACTGTTTTGTTTCGGTTACTGCACAACGGACCGGGAAAGCTTATCCTTTGTGTGATGTAAATTTGCTTTGTGTTATGACGACATGTGCAGCCCGCGTCTCCTTCATATTCTACCGTTTGTTGTGTTTTCGCATAGGATGTTGACTTCCTTTTGTCTTCGTAGGAGAGTCCAGCCTCTTGGGCGAATGACACGCCCATCATGACGCCGGACAGCGGCAAGTGGTCTAACGAACAGAAGAACGCTGATTCCCAACCCCAGAGGTACAGCTGCGCTTGGGCTCTTTGAAACAGTTTTGTCTTTGACAGCGACAAATTAAATTAAGATAATGAGAAAACGCTAGTGCTTCACATGAAATTTGTCGTAATTTTTTTTGTTGTTGACGCTAATCGTTATAATATCTCATGTTTTTGATTGTTGTTTATCAAAATCAGCAAAATTATGAGACTGTTTGCTGTTGTTTTAGGCAGCCGCGAAGAAATCGTCAAAACGAAGGCTCCGTTCCCCAAAAGGTGAGTGTGTCGCACTGTCAGGGTATTTCATTTCCAGCAATTTAGGCCCTGTCACTTGTAGCTGATAAGTTTAAAAAAATAGTGGAAGTGCTTTTGTCGTAACGGTCCACACAACCGTTCGTCACGCTGCTGGACTGTCGCTGCTATGAATATGTTTGTGGTGTCATTGGCGAACGCACGCCACTGCTTGTTTGGGAAAGGTTTTTCTTAAAACTCGAAGTCGATTTCAGTTTTTGCGTAAACTTTGAGCACGTGCGGGCTGAGTTAAATCGTGAAAAAAGCAAGAGCAACAACTCAACCTTTTTCTTTCGTCTGTCAACGGCGAGGAAAGAAAAAGGTTGTTGTTTGAAACGCCAGGAAACTAACTTCATTAAATACAGCCAGCTCATCCAGTGACAGTGTAAAGACGGCATTTTGAGATTACGAAACCCAATTGGAGTTTCTCTGTGTTACATCACCAGTAGCAAGCAAGATTGACAACATGCAGAGTGGAACGCTTTGTCAAGAGCTGCTTTTGACGGTTACGTTGCAGTTCAAGTGAGAAGCGATAGATTTTTCACGATGCATCGCTTAATTTTGGCTGATCCCCACCTCCGGCGTTCCCATCTCAGAAAACATCTATCGCACGATAGATCTGATTTTTGTTTTCGTTTTACCCATTAATGCCCAGCGTATGATTTATTCATACGCAAGAGTGACCTTCTTAAAATTCACGTAAAAGGAAAACTAAAAACGCTTCATCATCATTTGCGGTTGGTATGTTACTACCTAGAGGCAGTTTATGATCCATTAGAAACTGAAGTTTTTGAGTGAAAACAAGTTTGTAGAATTTTAACAATAAAGTAGGTAGGTTTTAAAAAATGAAAATTCAAGGGGGAGATACTGACTAGTCAGATTTCTTACCAATAACATGTCTTTATCATATGAATTAGCCTGTGGTTACGTTTGCTTGCATATAGTAAGCATCTCCCTAATACCCAAGGTTTTCTTCTAGCTTTTCATATTTTCAATTGAGAAACACTTATTGCACAGTGTATGAAATTGTCATACGTTGGGCACTAACGAGTGCCTCGTGAGACATTTAGAGTTTTTAGACTATAGGCAGGGGCGTAACGAGGGGGGCAAGGGGGTCACAATTCCCCGGGCGCCAATTCACTGTGGGAGCGCTGAATCACTGCAGGGGCGCCGAAAAGTCTCAACAATGTCACAAGTACTTTCTTCAATACAGTAAATTTGCCTTCAAAAGAACTCAGATTTGACCATAGGGGCGCCAAACTTCGACCAGGGGGGGCGAATTTGTTTTTTGCCCCGGGCGCCATCTCACCTCGTTACGCCCCTGACTATAGGGTTTCCAAAAATTGCTTTTTCCAAAAAAATTTTAAGAGTGGTAATAAAATGGTGTTGACTTAGAGATGTAATGAGTGAGAAGCATTGGGTCTGGTCAAGAATAGTCTGCACGGTATTTTAACCTTGCCTTGCAAGATCAGTAGTGTTGGTAGAGCTATGGACACGTTTATATTATCCAAGTGTACTCTCCCTTATCATTGACCCTACTTTTGACAATGTTGTGCAAGGTAAAATTGCTGGATGGATTATCTAGACCTGTGGTTTTCAACCTTTTCGCTGAAGGGGGCCAAATTCAGACTTACGACTTTGTTAAGAGGGCCGCACAAAAGAAATTTGAACACAAGTCACCTGGCACGTTTTGATTCATAGTAGAACGAAGTCTGTTACGCAAAATATTAGAGGTTTTATCTAAAGACTGCTGAGGGCCGCACAAAGGGTGCTTGGGGACCGTATGCGGTTCTTAAATCAGTGGTTGAGAACCACTGATCTAGACAGACCGAGCCTCAATCGATTCGAAGTTTTATATAATCATTTTTTGCTATACTAGGGTCTCCATACTACGGGCTGCGGCCCAAATCTGTCCCGCAAAACGATTTCGTCTGACCCGCGAAGGCATTTTGTCAATAATGAAAAAATAATATATTTACAAAAAGCTTGTTTTTTGGTAGAAGTAGTAACATATCCCGAAACAATCACAAAACGTAAGATGTCCAGCCCTCGAACGGCCTTCGAACAAAAAAGTTCGGAGACCCCTGTGGACAGCTTATGTGTGCTATAGCTAGGCTGTAAATCAGTGGACTGGAACAGGGGTTCCCAACCTGGGGTACATGTCCATGTATCCCCAGGGGTACATTTAAGGTTAGCAATAGAAAAGAAAAATTTATTTACATACAATTCATTTCCAAATAGTTATACACACATCAGTGAATAATATTTTCAAAAATCCTTATATGCTTATTGTTAAATATATCTATGAATAATCATGATAAAATATTTTGTCATAAGATATTTTAGAGGTACATGTTTATCTGTCGAAATGCTGAAGGGGTACATGCTCATCTATCGGAATGCTGAAGGGTACATGGTAAGTGAAAGGTTGGGAACCCCTGGACTAGAAGGTAGTATCCTATAGCAGCAAAAATGCGTGATGTGAAAACTCTATGGTACTAGCAAATTGCTAATAGACTAACCCGCTATCTGCTGGTTACTGATTCACTAAACCTAGTCTGAAGGAGGTGCTTGTTGCTCAGTTGAAGAGGCAAAAATCAGTTTGGTGAGGTTGAATAACAAGAACCAAGACACATTGATAACTAATCTCACAAACATGGAGTCGTTTGAAGACAATTGAGAAAAACAGCTGGAGCTGGTGTCACTCCACCAAACCGCATCAAACTTTACCGTGAAAAGATGGAAGGAGTTGATCTTTTTGATAAGTTGACAGGACTGTACCGTATTTGGATCCAATCAAGGAAGTGGTTTTGGTTATTGTTTAGATTCTCCCTAAAAGGCAACACGCAAATCTGTGGTTATTGTACAGACGTGTTGACTGAAGGATTTCATTGTTGGTTTTCACAAGACAGACAGTGATTCTTTGCTAGAGGACCTATTGTTGGAGCAAGCACAGGTGTTCTTCCCCAAACAAAAACAGAAGGTCTTTACGTTGTAAGATTAAATGGAAAACATCGTATAGTGGACAAAAAATGCACAGAAACTCAAAGATTGTTTGCAGCATGTGCCAAATGCACCAGATTCGTTTTCATAAAATTCAATGTGGGACTTCACCCAGGCAGTTATGGCCTAGAGCAGCTATGTCCAACCCAAACGGCTTACTGGGCCAAAAATCGTGTCGCTAGCTTAACCAGGGCCGCACATTTGATGACATATTAATGAAGGCCGCACGTTGAATGACTTAGATCTGAGCAAACCAAATTTAGCTGAAGCTAATACACTGAAAGCGTTCGGATCCTAATTGCAATGTTAACACGTGATAAAGTGGCACTGAGGAGACCACCTGCATCAAAAGTGTCAAAGTCAAGGTTAACAAAATAAGGAAAGGTTGTCAGTTTGTAGGATACTGTTACTACAGCGAAAACCTAAACTGAGTCGCACAAAACCTTCGCCTGGGCCGCATGCGGCCCGAGGGCCGCGGGTTGGACATAGCTGGCCTAGAGGATTAATTAATTAGTTATTGATTTTTTGGCCATAACTTGCCAACCACTGAAGCTAGATAGCCAATTATGGGATTTAAAGATGCGGATATTCGCTTAGTTTATTTTAGAAGAAAAAAACGGTTAAATCGCCGCTTGATTTTTTCTCAGGAACCAATTGCGTCATCCAAAAATCTCCAAACCTCCCCCGGCGTGACATCACACCGAAAAAAGTTTAAACACAAAAGTGCCCGATTTTTTTAATCGATCCTAGGAAACTTTCTGCTTCTTTAGATGGTTTGAACTAGGGTTGGACTGTCCGGATATCGGTTGACCGGTTAACCAAGGCATTTGCAGCTATCCGATATCCGGATAACATTTTGTCAGTTAACCGGATAATTAAGGAGTAACATTATTATTGCTTTTTATGTTTGTATGACGTTAAGCAACTTGGAATTGCCTTGTTCTCAGCTACGGGCGGCCTATCATCCCATGGTTATCTTACAGTGATACGCTGGCCTTAAAACCTTTATTTACTGTTCATGTATTCTCTAGATACGTCGGGGAAAATTCGTTCTATTACGTTACAAAGTAACTGATATGGGACAGCGAAATTTTAAACCTCCCGGCATTAACTAGGAGATTCAGTCGAAACGCTTCGAGTCGAGTGTATGGCCTTTCCTTTTTAGTGTCTAAATAAGAAAACAACATTGCAATGAAATTCAAACGTTTCAAAAGCGAAAACCCTGTGTGGGGCTACTTCCAACGTTCAACAAATAGCGAAAGGGCAAAGTGTAATAATATTTCCTGCAAGGGAGGGTCAACAGGAGCTATGAGAAACCACTTGCATTTGAAACACTAGATTCAGGATGAGGCAAAGACAAAAGCGCATGTTCTTTGGCAGTCAGTTCCACAGGTAAAAGCAGGATTAACAACTTTTTTAGACCTGTCAAAGACTCGGAGAATTGTTGCAGAGCTGGCAGCTGTTGACAGAATTTCTTTTAACACAACTGCTACCAGCAGGCAAATGAGGCATGCGTTTCTAGCTAGAGGATACAAGTTACCAGACACAAAGCAAAATGTTGTCATGACATTCTTCTATCAACTGAAAAGCAATATAAAAGAAAAGTTCAAAATGAAAAAAACGGGCTGGGAAATGCTGCTCTATTACGCTTGACGAGCATACAAGCACACGCAACAGGAGATACATAAATCTAAACCTTCATTGCCATGAACAGCACATTAAGGAAAAATAATCATTACAAATCTGTGTTGTTTCGTTGTACTGTACAAAGTTAGCTAAAGTACAAAAGTAACAGGTCTTTGTATTTTGACTGCTAAATGGAGTATATGACTCCGAGTCAATATTTTAATCATCATTAAAACTTCAGCATCGTGTTATTTCTTCTTTTGAATATCCGGTTAACCGGGCTTTAGAAAATGAATATCACGAAAAACAAACTCAAACCAGTTTCAGGAGATCATCTCGAATAACATATTACGGCAGAAGCGAAAAATTCAAAATTTTTAATTTTCAGGCATTAATGGGTTAAGCGCGCAACTTCATTCCTTTCGATGGGACGGTTTCAACTGAAAGAACCACTTTATCGATTTTATTGTTGACTGCTCTAACTGGTTGGAGAGGCATGGGCACGTGCGTTGGTGGGAACTTACGCTAATCGGCCTGAGGTGCAGTGGTGTTCTAAGCAGTTTGGATGCCCCTGTGCAGAATATTTTAGTGGGGGACTGCGCTCGCATAAATGAAAGATCGAAATAAAGGTCATCCGTTTTAAAATGATTAGGTTTGTATTTACAGCAACACTGAGATCTGATACAGAATTTGCACCAACTCATACACCTTCTTTGGTAAAACATTATTCTTTCTTTGTATGTACCAGGGGCGACTCCAGGTCTAAAGCGACACTCGCGCTCATCACAGGTCTCGCATACAATCCATGCAAACTTATCTGCGAGTCGCGATTATGCTGGCTGAATGCAACCTTTCGAGGCTTGCGTCACTGAAATTTTCATTTGCTTGGACTCTGGCTGGCACTATGATTGCTTTGTGACGTTGGTTACGTAACAGTGAATGAGAAGTTCTCATTAGAACTCGTCCATTGTTGCGTAATGTGCGTCATAGAGTAATGAAAACGCCAGTTAAGTCCTCTGCGTACTAGGCTCATTCATATTAGCCCGAGTTATGGTAATTTATTGTTTGTTTGAAATTACTCTCGAATGGGAACTGTTCATAAAGTTATGCAAATACAAGAAAAGGTTCCCTTTAAACATGTAAACATTCAGCTTTGACTCCAAAATAAATTGGGAGCAACTTACGTGACATTGCAGTAGCAGCTATTGAAGTGTATAGCAGACCATGCTCGTATACCCATACATATTGGTGTTTACGTTACTGTAACTCACTCCAACAAAACCAATTTCTCACACAACTGCTTAAACAATGGAGCTGCTCTGGGGCCAACTAAAACTTGTCAGAAGTTATTGTTCTTAGACTTTCACCGTCCAAAAATACAGATAAACATGCCTTTTTTCTAAAGTATATTATTTGAAAAAGAACTAAGCAAGCAATTTTTGATGTGGAGATTGGAATAAATGAAATATGCAGAATGGACTCACGAATTTCAATCAGTGTTGGCTTGGCCTTAATAGCTTACAACCACTTCACAACAGTTACAGCAGTAAAAAACTTAAACCACGTATATCACAAAACTCAAATTTTTGGTATGTGCTGAATCGATAGGTTTATGCTAATGACTTTCTTTACATTATATTTGCTTAAATATATGTAAACTGTGTAACTTGTAGATCGATAAGTAAGAATTAGGCTAGTAGCCAAATCTATCAACTGTTTCAAAAATGATTCAAGAAAGTAAGGGCTCAATTAAAATAAAATTTAAAATTTTGAATGGGGTCCCGCATATTTTTATTGAAGAATATTGGGTCCCTTTTGTCCATGAAGAAAGAACTAAGGCCTGCTAATCCTTTGGTTAAGGGTCCTTAACTCCTTAACAAGTTATCATCTTGGTTGGGGGCTTCTTACGTCTTAAATAGGGTCCCTTTTCCTTTGATCATAAGCTATTTAGGCCCTGTTTTATCATTTTAGTGTGGCTTCTTATATTAAGGTTTAAAATCAAAAAACGTTCAAACGTATCAATATTCACATTCTCATATAGCAAACGAAACTAAATTTTCTACTAAATGATGTGTAATTATTATGTTATAAACACAATCATAAACAAAAGCTCACAAAATTTTTAAAGCGCGTAAACTAAAAATGGGGGCCCCTCAAAGCGTGTAAATTCAAATTGAGGGCGCCCATTTTACACATTCTCCACACTCACTAAGACCACTACTGGTGGGGTATTTAGTATCTCTGATAAGCACACTTTTATTCTTTCAGGACAAAGACAAGGAGCTGATGCCCCCGCCAGCCACGCTCCCCCCACCAAGAACACCTCTGAGCAATAAGCAGCAGAGCGAAACCAAAGATGAACCAATACGTGACTCCCAAGCTCACCGCGGGGATCGGGGTGCTAGGAGAAACTTTGGAGGTCGCAACCGCGGAGGTTATTACAGAGGAGGTGGAGACGGTTACAGGAATCAGTCACGAGACCACTGGCAACCTCGCGGTGGCTACAGAGGTTACCGAGGTGGCGGCCGCGGTTCCTACAGAGGCCAAAGAGGTAGTGGACCCGGGCGGCAAACTGGCTCGCCTGCCTATTCCAAACAGCCGGTGCCCGAAGAGTGGCAGCAAAAGTCTGCGGATCCGCAAAGCAAGCCTCCCGATCGACCCCCGTCACAACAGAAAGATAAGGAATACTCGAAGCCTGCCGGTGGGCGTCATTACGGCCAAAAGACGGCCGGCGACGCGCCCAGCAGGTCGCCGAAACAAGCAGAAGTTTCGAAAACGCCAAGCGCAGCCGCCAACGCAAAAGGTGACACCCCGCCCGTTTCTTAAGCGACCGTTCTGCCGTATGTCTGGAGCGGTCTGGGAAGCCAGGCTTCCGGGCAATCTGTTCTGAAGCTGCGCGATTGAAGGTCTGGCCCTGTGTGAATTGATAGTTGATGTTGCGCGCAGCGTTTTTGCAGAGATTGCAACGGCCTGACTTAGGTGAGACTCCAACACATATTGCATGTTGTTCTTTCGATAAAGAAATGAATCATTATACTGTGGTTCTCTCTCCGCGCAACTCCGTTGCGACCACGATTCCTGGTATAGCTCGAAACCAGAACCTGTACTTCGCGGATGAGTTGTCGACATAGCGCTCGATATTGATCGCCAGCTTCAGTGTAATTCAAGAGCCATCACGTCCCACAATCGCCCTGACGAGCGCAACTGGCTTGTTGCGAACCGTCGCTTCGCTTCGAACACTGTATTTGCAGAGACTTCGCACTTTGACCCGGACCTCTCAGCCTCGCCACGTATTTTCGCTCGGCCAGAAACAACCGGGTGCCGATCATAGGTTCGAGATGACGTCGAGGGCCTGCCTGACGCCTCGTTTGGTTTGCAAACCGATTGCATGGCGTCATTCCAGGCTGGCGTTGACAGGCAGCTTGGCATCCTGTCTGACATACGCTGCGCGGCACACGCCATGTAACTTTCGTCTGCGATGCCATTTTTAATTTTGTTGCCGAACGACGGAAGCAACGACGGTTGTGGATCCATCACCCTCGGGGTAAACGGTGCGCGTGTTTTCCAGAAGCACTGGATGAAGGGTGTTTCTTGTCTGGTGCATATGCTCAAAATTTCGTGAGTGCAACACAGTTCGGTTGCTAGCGCTCGCAGATTGTGTTGTGACGGCTGAATTAGTCGGTTTGGCTGATTTTCGGCACGCTAGCTGTTTTTTCGTAAATCTAGGTGAAGTTTAGTCGGTTGTCTTAATTTTCGATATGCGCTTGGGTGGTTCTATTTGCGGTAGTTGATTTTTTCACTGCCGCATTCTCTGCAGTCTGCATTACAACAACCTATTTCAGCGCGCTTAGTGCTCAGCCCGTTCTTCAGAGCGGAAGACACTTTGACTCGACTTTGTCGAAAATGCGTCTGTATTCTACGAAAGTCTCGGCTTGCTGAAAGGATGCTGTTTTCTCATGCCCTTACTCAACAAAATTTCTTTGCTCGCCACGCTGATTTCAGCGTTTTGCCTCAGGCCGACAACAAGAACCGGCAAATCCGTTCTTTAGTTCGTCTTTGCACGCGGATTTATTTCACGGTTTGTTGCTTGCAGCATCGCCGTCGTTGCGCGAGCAAGTGCCAGTAGCACTAATGGAGAACAATTTAAAGTTGTGGTTGCCGTAATACGTTTGACCTTCTGTGCAGCAGCAATGAAGGATATGAAGGCTTACACTGTTCAAGGACATTTTATCGCTTTTCTTAGGTGGTGCTTTGTCACGATGGCATTTAAGTAGCAGTCGTCAGTCATCTGTGTAAAGTCTCTCAGTAGCTAGATCTTAGCAATAATGTTCAACTATCCTGCCGTCAGTATTTACTGCTGTCCCTTACTAGAAAGCTTTCATATAGGCCGTTCTATGTGTAGCCGCACCTTGTCATCATAGTCCCGCGCTCCGCTGTTGCGTGTAGAAAGTGTTGTTTCAACAGTGCAATTGCCTGTTGCTTCTCTGTACACAAAGCAATTCCGCGTGTCTCGCGCAGCACAGTAGCTGCTCGTTGCACGACTTTGTTTCAACTTCTGCTTTGAACGCTTCGCGCTCTCGTTGTTGGCCGTTTTCAGCCACTGATCGCTGAAATCGCGACAACCAGCCGCAACATCCTCGAGATAAAAAGCACCCGTTTTAACCTCTGATGGGACATTAACTTTCGCTTGTCTCAAGTTAACGCCTCGTCCAAACTACTTCTCCACATGCTGATTAGTTTTGAATGTGTTGCTATTTGTACTTAGCTGATTGCCGAGAAGTGGATTTTTTGTGCGACCCCGCTGTTTTTCCACCGCACGCTTGTTTTAAACCGAATTGAATATGTATAAATGATTAACACCAAGTAACCAATGGATTAGTAGACCAACGTACTGTTTGAGATGTCCTGTTCCTGTCAGCCTTCCTTTTACCTGCAGTCTATGCGCTCTGTTGCCTGCTGCTCGTTTCTGCTTCTCCGTTCGGTTTGTTTGTTTGTTGCATGGAAAGGCTTACTGGGCAATTCTCGGCGTGTAATGGATTTTATTTGTTGGCAACCGAACATTCCTGTCTGCTTTTTTACTATCGCGCCTCGACTGCTCGAGATTTGATAATTGCGCGGATAGGCCTCAGCAATGTTCGAAGTTTCAGATCCAGGTGATTGCGACAAAATTTCTCGGTGCGACCACGTGGCTCCAGAGCAGGAGTGGTTCGGTGACTTGTGCTTGGCGTTTTTATTTGCGCCCGTTTTACTTTGCGCCAGGTTGACGTAAAAACCCTCAAAAAAAATTCCGTTTCGCGGTTCGTGCCTCGCCATCGTAAAAATGCGAAAGCATTGATTGTTTCTGCTGCGATGCGATTTGTAAATCTGGCTCGATTGCTTGGCTGTTTTCGTGCGTTCAGTGACTTCTTTCTGCGAAAGATCGAACGGCTGTTAACCCTCATTTCAGCCATAACCCTTCGCCGCGGCTCGCTCCCCCCATCTAACGCGATTGTGCCTATTCGCCCTAATACCCTCGCCCGGCTGTGTACGCAACCATACGCCCGCCACCACTGCGTCCAGCAACCGTACGCGACTTTCAGTCCCGCAGCATGCCGTGCCCGCTCGACACGTATAGTCACCGTCTGTGCATTTTCCAGGTGCCTTATCTGTGGGTTCAGATCGTACTTGACCTATACCGAGGCCCGTAACTGGAAAATTTTTCGCCCCCCCCCATGGAAAAATGTGTTGACATAATTTAAAACTATTGGACGTAGTTTAAAAATGTTGGGCCCCTCTCAGAAAAGTATTCGCCAGCCCTGGTGTCCCAAGCTGGTTACGGGCCTGCATATACAGTACCTACATCCTGCGTTGGTGCCTGAAATCGGGACTGTCGCAAACTTACCTGTCGATGGTGTTTTTCAGCGCGTCATTTCCTGTAACCTCACCCCCTATCGTTTCAAGTCGATCGTACGTGTGTTTGAACGAAAACGGACAGCGTTGGTGAAACGGTAATTGTCAGAAAGTTGCGGGAGCCGATTTGAGTTTGTTGTGGGCAGCGAAAACAGTGTCTAACAAAACTCGTGCTGTTGACCAATATACGAATTTTTTCAGAGATTTTAGTTGCTTCTGTTTGGCTGGTAGATGAAAGCGTATGCGGTAGATGTTAGTGTCCGCTGTTAAAAAATGCAATAAGCGCTGGCTCGGACGAAATAGATGTTAGCTCTCAAAACCGTTCGTTTCAAAGCCTTACGAAGTTCGCGTGAATATAGACCGTTGAGGTCACGTCTCGTTCTGGAATTCTGCGCCGTGAGCAATCTCGTTCACTCCACAGTCGCGTCTAAACTTTCTGTTTTCGAGTCCTCGCTTGAGCGCTGCCCGCTCTTTCGGCCGTTGGCGAGAACAAGCAAAGCACGCCGGCGCTGATTGCATCGTCTCGCCGAAATCCATTTCGCTTCGTTTTGTGCCATACGCGACGCGGAAACAAACGTTTGTTGTGTTTTATTCTGACCTGTGTTGTGTTGTCGCGCAACCGCCCGCGGGGAGAACAATTTTTAAGCAAAATTTATCGCCGTTAAGTAGTCAATCCACTTGTAGCTTTCGCTCTAGGGCCGCGCGCGTCCGTGATCTTTCGTCGACCAAACAGCGTCTTGACGGACGTAGCAAAGCTGCAGCCACCAACGTGCAATTGATCTCCCGTCGAATGCGGCGGTTGAACGTGGACTGTTTCTTCACTCTGCAAACGCCTCAGTGCAGACACCGTCGCTGTGCCGATATAAAAAATGCCCTAATAAACTTATTAAACATTCAAAGCTCGCGTTGTTTGAAACAGTGTCGGAGTGCGGAAGGTCAGGATCGCGTAATCTTGGTTAAATGCGACACCGTCAGCCGCCTCGGACAGAAAACGTCTTTCCTGAAACTTGAGAGACTCAGACAAATGCAGAAAATGAATGTGTCTGTACGTCAGCCGGTCAGAAGATTCATCCTCAACCTCACCGCGATACCGTAATCGCCATCTAAGAATAATCTCAATCAGTTTATTGTCATTGTTCATTGGTGTCCCACTAATTTATAGCGCTGGCCGGATGCGTATTCTCTGAATAACGACCTAGGCCGTAGCTACATTGAGGCAAATAAGGCACTCTTGCCTCGGTAAACTTTATGAAAATCTGCCGCAAAACATCTTTGTAATGTTAAATCCAATCGTTGTAGTGCGCGGCTATTTAAAACAGATCAGCAGCTACCCTGTGTCGCAACCACCGTCCACTGCACACGACTGGACTTGTTATTTCAAACGTTTGCGCTGTAGATCGGCAACTTGATTAGGGAACTGATTACAATCAATTTAGTGTGATTTAACAGTCAAGCCGGGAATAAAACAATCAGAAATTCGGCAGTACGGTCAGGAAAATCAGAAAGTGAGCCAAGATGGTCCAGTCCAGACAGCAGCGGGCGACGGCAATGAGAAGGAATTAAAGAGATAAGCTTGTCTGCAGTCCAATGAGTTGCTGCAGATTTATTGACAGAAAATGGCTCAGAAACGAAAGACATTATTTTATTTTGGTTTCACAGCCAAGGATTTCAAATCAACTGTCAGAACTGAACCAGTGGGTACGACGAGTTGGAATAATCAGAATGTAGTGGCTAATGGAGCAAGTACGCCGCCATTTGATCTTGCTTGTGCAGATATGATGCAAAAACTATCTGATTATGACAAAGCGGAATGTTACAAAAATTTTTCTTGAGGTTGAAATCTCTCATACCCATACCAATCAGCTGATGCTGCTCTGAANATGGCTGTGAAGTGTTTATAACGTAAAATACATGTTATTTGGTATGACTATGAGAGTTTTTAACGAAAAATTGGTATGGTTATGAGAGTTTTTGTCGTAAACTGCATGTTGAAAACTCTCACAGCCATATAGCCATGCCAATCAGCTAATGCTGCTGTGAGCGCTCCTCTGATTTAAGACACCTGAAAACTTGGCTCATGAACGCTATCTCATAAAACCGACTCAATGACCTGGCATCACTGTATGTAACTCGAGCTCTTGATGTGAACCAGAGGTGTACGGACTCCGATTTTTTTAGTCTGGATTCAATCCTGTTTGGAAAACTTTTAATCCGAATCCGCTCCGGATCCGGTGCCAACAATTCACAAGCAATCCGACTCCTGTTTGACTCCGCATAAATCTAAGTCAAGCAAACCAGTAACGTTTTTGCAGCAAACACAAAATCCGATCCGGCTCCGGAACTCGGCAGAATTGCACCAGACGCTCTGAATACGTCATTCCAAAGAGAGTAATACGTGAGGCAGCCACAGGTTTTACGCAGCCTTCGCAGATTAACACAGGTAATTTCGGGTAGTAGGGTGTCCCAAATTTTCTACACATGAGGAAATTGAGGTTTGGATGGTGTTCTAAATTGATACACATCAGGGAGTTTAGGGTTGTAGGGTGCTCCAAATTTCCTACACATCAGGAAATTCGGGATAGTAGGGTGGGCCAATTTTCTATTTATAGGCTTTCAGGGACATTTTTGTAACATATCCATGGCACCATTCCATTTGCCTCTGAAAATCAGGAAAGTCATGCAAACACAGGTTTCTGACATATTTCTAAGCAGGGTTGCGGAGCTAGAGTCGGAGGTTTTTGGGTGGAGTTGGATTCCTAACAACAGTCTTAGTCGTTTTTTTGTCCGACTCCGAATGTTCAATTGTTTCATTTTTTACATCACGCTCCTAAGTTGGGAATTCCTGTTGAATTGGTACAGTTTATTTTGAAACTTGTGTTGAAACAGAGATTCTTGTTGTGCACCACGATTTCCATTGACTTTAACAGCCAAACTTCATCACCTTTATGTTAAGGAGTCGCAGTCCGGAATTGGAATCGGAAATTTTGGAAAGGTCGGAGTTGGAGTCGGATAAAAGGTAAAACGAGGTGAAATGAAAATTTAAATAAAAAACATGAGATTCAGTGATATCACACCAAACACTGTTTCAACACAAACTTGGCTATTGTAACATTTAATATGAAAAGCTTATCACACTAAACGCGAAAAACGTCGCTTATATTTTTGAAACATCTCCAAATGAAACACCTAAAGAGAGAAAAGTGGAGGACATGGCGTATTATATTCACACCGTCTGAAAAAGTGATGAACACGTCCCTGTGTTCCCCACCTAATTGCGCCCGTGTCTGTAAGTACCCTGGCCGAAATAAGCAAGTACCCTAATTCACTAACTCAACCACATAATTCAATTGATACTGGCTCATATAATCAAATCATAATCACAACAATTAGGTTGACATGGTCTGATTCTTACGCATCACACTTTAGTTCAGAATGTGCAAAGTCTAGGTTAAATCCTGAAAGTCATTGGTTGGTTAATGGTCTATTTTTCCTAACAGAAAGTTTTTGTGAAAATTGTTTAGTGTGACAAGTTTGTGATGCACCTTTGTGAACCCTTTCGTAGCGGTACACTCCATGCATATGTCGGTGCACCCTAGGGCAGTCCCGTCGCTACGGGGTCTTTGGTGGGCTTAGCCCCCCAGACAAAGCTCCAATCTCTCCCAAATTGAAATATGAAACATTACACACCAGTGGAATTTTTGTCAAATTTGAATGTCAAGCCCCCCTATTGACGACTTTCTGGCGACGGCTCTGCCCTGGAGTGCACCGTGTACACCGGTTGAAGAGCGCTGCTCTACACGACAACACAGAAGTTGATTTATTTTCATACATGCTTTCAGCAGAAAACCTTCATCACACGTCTATCCTATGCAGGTGCCGATCCAGGGGAGGCGATCGCTCCCCCTAAAACCTACAAAAGTAACTTTATTCACCATGAATTTGTACAATTCGGAAAACAGCATTCGCGATATAAAGTCATTTTGCCGTCCAATGTTTTGTCACAGCAGTGTTGTGAAGTAGGGGAAGGCACAGTAGGACTAGGGTCACAGTTATCTTTTTTGATTTATTCAAAAAGTTGAAAACGTTGAACTTTAAAGTTTCCATGGTGATTTAGTCTCATACCAGCCGTAGTACTAAAGTGAATTTTTCCTTG
>JGI24158J21664_10003550_pt1 | contig 19633 bp, 11 predicted proteins | sample Ectturendosymbi3_FD_21664 | JGI IMG/M metagenome (IMG submission 21664) | reverse complement strand
GGCTGGGTCTATCGGAGCTGGGTCTGAAGAACGTGCCATTAATTTTTTCGGCAATTTTTTTATTAAGCATTGTACAGAGTGACTGGAAAGTTTGTTCCACGATGAGATTAGTTCGAGAAATTCAGACCGTGTGGAACAGTTTAAAACCAAACATGGCCGCGCACGAATTTCCCAGCACGCCTCACCTTGCCCTGTTGCACTGAGAAGGCGGGTCGTCGCAAGCGCTCCAGGCCGCCCACTCGCGCCACCGGTAACAACCGGTTTCATCCAGTCCGTTCGTGCAATCCGACACGCCGTCGCAAATGCGGAACCGCCCGACGCACTCGGCCGTGGTCGTGTTGGATCCGGCGTCCGGGTCCGGCTCGAGCCGCTGGAAAACGACACAGCGGAACTGCTTGAGGCAGTGCCTGCAGTTGAACTCGTCCGATCCGTCCATGCACTGCTTCTCGCCGTCACACACCTGCGACGAAGCGCAAACGCACGTCGTGATAATAAACGCCGAGCGGGTTCCGCAGCGCCCCCCCCCACCTCGACGCAGTCCTCGTTTTCCGAGGACTGTCGCGAAGTCTAATAAAGGCTTGCCGATTTCTGGAAAAGTATAACTTAGAAAACGACAAACACTTCGAAAGTATTCAGTCATTTAAAACTATTTAAATGATTCGCATACACAAAGTTTCAACGATAAGGTGTTTTCGTAGAAGGCGGGGCCCTTTCTACTGCGGGGTCCCTATGGTTTAGGGGTTTGGGGAGGGAAGCACTTGGTGCACTTCTGAAAATAAGCGTATGACCTCGAGGCATCACCCGCTTTAGAGAAACCTCGAAATTCTTTCGCAATCATTACAATTTCAGGTTGTATATTCCTAAGTCATATGCGCTTAGCACCAGGCGCTGTATCACATTTGTTGAAGTACACTGCAACATACACCTGTCTGAATAGCTCTTGAAATGTTTGTTCCAAGTTCATTTACTTCAGATCAGGGTCATATTCACATGCAACACTTGCTTGCAAATAACAAAATGTGTTTAGATTCAAGACAACGATTGCGAGTAAATGCATTTCAGCAACTGCATTAAGATCCAATAACTTTTAAGGATCCTTTCCAGTCAAAATGCTCATGTCGACGTAAAAGTTAGCAAAATCAGTCCTTAGATTTCCGAACTCGCTTCTCCTACGGTACATTTGAATAACTGCACAGCGACACACAAATTGAATGGGCGGCAGCAACCCAGACCTTGTATAAACCGCTTCACTTTGAAAATTCACGAACACTACTGCAAAATAGACTATCGCTTCAGCATACTTCTCATAAGAAAATGCATTAGTCCAAACGAGAACGAGACTTGCGTTCCGCAGTAGGGCAGCTGCATTTTGGAAGCGATCTGCTTTTCGTTAAGAATTCAGAATTAATTCACCGTCAGCGCGACCGCCATCTCGCGGTTGTATGTAATGCAGCAAAAATATTTAAGTTTCAGTTTGGTGGTGGCAAAGAGCGGACACAACCGCCATGGCAGAAAAGACTTTGCACACCCTTGACTGCCTCAGTTTGACAAGAAAATCTTAAAAATCATACCCGTGGCATGATGTGAATCAGACAATTTCGACAGACTGCAACGATGAGCGAGGTGACAATTTTCAAACTTAAGTCAAACCCTCATTCCCAAATTTACGACAGAGTAAAAACTGGCCTAAGAATGACCGAGGACCCGAATAACCAGAACAAAACGGGTGACACGTTGGCTATTATGACATCACAGAGAAGAACACCTCGGGGCAAAGGTGCAAGTGTCAATGTCTATTCGAGCAAGCGACAATCAGCAAGGTGTCGTGGATGTTTACGATGCTGGTAGCGGTCTTCTGCAAAGTTAGTCCGGGGTGAAACGAAGCTGATGCGTAACGCAAACAAACTCTTTAAGTAGATCAGGAACCATTTCGCACTCGCCAAGTAAGATAAAAAAACTTTGAAGTTGTTATGATGAGAACAGTTGACAACGACATAAAAACCAACTGCAGTGCAGGTTTCATGGGGCCTCGCCACGTATTCGCGCGGGTTTAAGAGTTCGCAGACAACAACAACGACTTTACTTTTAGCCACGCTAATAAACTTCTCAGTACGTACACAGTTAGGCCAGGAGGCGACGAAAAGCCACTTCGGTCATCCCGTCTGCCACCACCCAATCACTTGTTGCCAAAGACCCTAGCTAAACGAACTCGCTCACTATAGCCCAGCGCTAACCAGCAGAAGCGAAAGCAAAGAACAAAACATAAGGAGCTACTTCAACAACTACCAGGGAGATTGCCAACCATTCCTACTGGTAACAAATACATAATCTTAAAATACAAATCGTTCGACAGACGAATCAGGATTTGGCACTGGGGCATTTGCTCGTTAGACAAGCAATTACCACCGTTGCGTTAACACTGCGCGAATTGAACATTCTAAGCTGCCATTCGCCTTTGCATCACGAAATGGGTTATTGAAGCGTATGCGAAAGTCAACGCAAAATGGCGTGAAGTAGGAGATTCATCCCAAAGCTTTTCGTCTGACACTCTTCAAGGGATATCGTCAGAATGAAGTGGAGACGCAAAACGTTTTTTGAACGTGTTGCAATAACGTAGTCACGAAGCAACAGATGGTGTCTCTAGGTGATTGAGCAACGCTAAGACGCGACTAAAAACATGTAAATTTTTCAAACCACCCACCTGCGACAAAGGGATGCATCGCTCATGAGGGCTTCCGCACAAAAACCCATCGCACCAACCCCCGTACCAGACACAACCGGTTTCATCCAGTCCCATCGCGCAGTCTTTCATTTTGTCACAAACCTGGCACACACAGAAGTACACGGGTAAACAACAACTGTGGGCTTGGAATGGCCAAAAACAATCATCATCCACGAAAATAATACAATTTCATTTACGTTCTACTCCTCGAACAAATAAATCTGAAATCAAACTGCAAAAGTTTTTCTTCTCCGCAAGGTTTCATTCGCCTCTGACGTTTTTCAGACTAGATCAGGACAATTTTCAAATGCTCCAGAAATCAACTGATCGTATTTGCGATACCGATACATCAATCAGCAACTGCACTGGCAGTTACAATCAGCAAATGCACTGGCAGTTACAATCAGCAAATGCACTGGCAGTTACAATCAGCAAATGCACTGGTAGTTACAATCAGCAACTGCACTAGCAGTTACAATCAGTCCAAAAACTTGCGTTAACAAGTGGAGCGAAACTCAACCACTGGCAGAAGCATTCTCCTCCTAGCCCCGGAACGAAAACAGTGTAAGGAGAAAAAGGGGTAAGATCAAAAAACCAAAGTTTGATCGTTTCGTGAATTTCATTGGAGGTAGTTTCAGTTTGACGATTCCTTGAAGCGGGTGTTAGCGTGAAGCTTACGAATTTCGTTCCGTGTTTCGCATTCAGCAAACAGTTAATTTTAATATTCTCATTTAGCGTAATTTAAAAGGTGTTTCAGCTGGTTTCAAAAGAGTACGACCGCTTCTTGTCTCTTTCGATGTTAATAACTGGTGCACGTGTAATTCCAATTTCAGGCTCCTCGATCAACGGGTCAAAAACACGACAATCACGCTTTTTTTACAAGAAAGTGCCTGTCGAATTTATTTTCATATCGCTCCCATCAAAAATATTATATTTAGATAACAAACTGGTTATATCGCTCCATTCAAATTGTTATTTAGATACAAACTGATGTTTCAGTCTCATCTGAACAGTTGTGTTATCATGATGGATTGCACTTTTTCAGGGAAACTACCTTATATGAGAACGCACACAAGTTGCTGAGCCCGGGTTCACAGCAACCGCACGCGTTGCAACCTTCCTCGGTCAAACATGTTGCGCAAAACTTTTCATGAAAGCTCGCGAATCGCACGATTTTTCGTGCGATCGCAAGACAGCTTATCACGAATCGTTTTTCGAAGAGCTGGTTCAAAATACGTACGTGTGTTGCGGGGAAAAAAGTGATTAACGTCCGTGATTCTGAGCACGATGGCTTAGAGCAGGGTCTCCAAGCTTTTTTGTCAGATGGCCACATAAGCTGTTGCACAACTGTTCGAGAGACGGACATCTTACGTAACGTGAATGTTTCGGGATATTTTACATTCTGTCGAATCAACGCGTTTTTCATAAATATACCATTTTTTCATTGTTGACCAAATTTCTTAGCGGGCCGAATGTAGTAGGCTTGCGGGCCGTAGTTTGGAGACCCCTGGCTTAGAGCATTGGTTTACACCAGTGTTCCCTTTAAGAAAATCCTACACTGAGCAAATGTTTGTTTTGTTGCGCACTCGGCGCATGCAATTGCGCAACCTTGCAGACACACAAACAGTGAAGCGTTCCCAACGTTAAAAGGGCTATGCGACACATCTTTGCCGTATTAAAGTTTAGAATGCTGGAAGTGAGCGCGAATGAGACAGCACTGCGTTAATTGTCTGGTGGTACTGCGCAATTGTGCACCTTAGACGGAATACTGCTTTACACACAGATCATTTTTACACCAATCCGCTTTACTACTGCGGACAGCTAGAACACTGGCTTTTTGAGCCAAGAGGGAAGCTTGCAGGTTGGATTCGACCGTGCTTACCTTGGTGCTTGCGATACAAGGAGTGGAGTCGGGATGTTCAGTGCACGAGAACAAGTCAGTTCCTGCGCATTCGCGACATCCGACCTCGTCGCGGCCATCCGGGCACTGTTTGATTGCGTCGCACTGGATATGAAAGAAGAAAGGCTCACTTGCTCCGGTCGACATGCATGTGAAACAAGATTATGAGCACTGCCAGTTGTCTGCTTTCGCGCAGCTCGTGAAAGACTGGGGCAGCCAACAAGTATACGCAAAAGTATAAAGGCTTAAAAAATCTAGCAGTCGAATTCCGTGCATCCTACAAAAGAAAACATTGAACTACCAAAGCTGTTGAAACAACTTTGGGCCGAAGCATATTTTAATATTTTGCAATGTCGCTGCGCGAGACAGCGACGAGGGTTTGAGAATTCAACGACAACGTCGCAGTGCGCTTCGATCTTTTGTAAGAAGGCGCGTGTCTCATAACTTGACAGAACCGCGAGGAAATTTTGCGTCGTTTTTGTTCAAGGAACACGCAAACGTGGCATTTGTGTTATGCAAGACGGCAGGTCACGCAATTCGCGAATGCCCGCAAAGCAGTAAGGGGCAAGCCTTGCCTAGGGGTGTTTGTTGCGGCTACAATGCGACTAGTGTTGGTGCGCGGTCCTTCGACTTAGTCGCGAAAGCAAACCGCACAGCTTGCCGCGCAATCTTCCATCAGTCGCCACAATGACGAAACACCATGCTTCGCTCAAACATGCGATGAAATTAAGGAACATTTTTTTAAAATTCTCTTTGAAGTAGAGCTGATAACGCCCACGCATTAGGCGAAATGTATACTTTGATAAGATAATAAGTATCTGATTCTTGGCTGTGAAAGGATTCCTTTCAATAGATAGTGATATTTTATCCGTAGAAAAACTATTTCGGACAACTTCGTTACGTTTTCAAGGTACCTGATATGTATGGGTGCCGGAAGGGGGGACATATACTTGCTATTACCTTTTTAGTAGAAATATACCTTTTTCTTTGTTTCGAAATTGAAATTTACTCACTGTTGCCCCCTCCCCTGGAAAAAATCCTTTTGACGACCATGGTAATGTAGACAACAAAAGCTTAGTGGTACAAGGGCAACGCAGCTGCACAAGTTCATGAGGTAACTCCGTTTCAGGATTATCACAAGATCCCCGCAAAAGAGCACTTACGATTCCGTTACCAATCCTATTAATAGGTCGATGGCTTCACTTCTAAACCACAGTGCTACAACGAATTTAAAACGGCCACCGTCTGTCGGTGACCACCGCGACATCAACTGTTCCAACGGAATGATTTGAAAATAAATTTTAGAAGTTAGTCACCAACTGACTGACGTTTGCCGCATGAATAAAAAGTTCATATTCACTGTAGCCTTAGTCAGTGATCAGTCTTGCTCTTTGGTGTTCTTCCACTCAACAACTTCAATTGGAAGTGAAAAAGTATTATAAAAACGTTTTCGAAACTCAGGTTTGTAATCCATTTTTCAAAACCTATAGTTCGAGCGAATGGCTAAAATTAAGCTGATAGCATTGCGACGTAAACGTGAAAAAACGTATTTTTTGAAAGAATGCAAGAGAATTTATTGCAATGAGGACTAAAAGCTGAAGAAGTGCTAGTGACGCGTGAATAAAGATGCATCAAAATTGCTACTAGTTTCATCCAGCACTTGCCTGCTCCTTCGAGTCTGAGTGCCGCGTGGGGTTAAATAACCGCTTCACGAAAACGGATCAGGAAATTAATGCACAACTACCAGAAAACTGCACGACAATCCATTAATATTTTGTCACATTAATTGGACACGAGCCAGAGGCGTAACGAGGGGGGCACAATTCCCCGGGCGCCAATTCACTATGCGGGCGCTGAATAACTGCTGGAGGCGCCGAAAAGTCCCGACAATGTCACAAGTACTTTCTTCAATACAGTAAATTTGCCCTCGAAAGAACTCAGATTTGACCGTAGGGACGCCAAACTTCGACCATGGGGGGGGCGATTTTGTTTTTTGCTCCGGGCGCCAGCTGACCTTGCTACGCCCCTGACACGAGCTCATATGACAGCCACAGTTTATTTTGAAGTGCACAAGCAAAGACAAAAGGAATGACAGCCACAGTTTATTTTGAAGTGCACAAGCAAAGACAAAAGGAAATTTTTTTAACTGCTAGCCTAGCCTACCTTGGTGAAAAATGCAATTTCACAAAAACGCATCGACCAACTTACCTGTACGCTTGCGGAGCAGGACGCTGTCGGGCCCAAACTTCGGCCAAAAATACCAGAGCCAAGCGTTTGGCCACAGGAACCGCGGGCCACCAAGCTTCCAGAACAGCACTCCATGTTGTCCCTTTCTTTGATGCTAAGCAGAGTGATCGACTTTTCCGAGCAGCGCACGCACGCGTGGCTCGCGTCGTCGTATTCCAACCAGAGGTCAGGCGCAAGCTTTCGGTCACCTGCGCTGGGTCGGCACCACCGCTTCTCGGCCTTCACCGCGGTTAGCAGGAGACCAGCCACGACGGCTGATATCGCCACCTTTGTTGCCATGTTTCGCGCTTGTTTCGTTTTCCAGACACGGCGTAAACGGATAAAAAAAAACAAACAGCACGCCTCTCGTTTCCGCTGAAGCAGATGCTGTTTTGGTGAAATAAATTAACTATCCGTAAACTGCTGCAATTGTTACAAAGCAACAACTATGAAGCCTGCCGCACCTGAGTTGAAGGCTGATGTTTCTAAATAAAAAGTGTAACCAGAAATTGCTTTTCATATTTAATGAAGTTGAGCCAACACAATGCGAGTTTTAAGAACCAGGCACTGCAATCCGTATCTCTTGGCGTCCTTGTAATCGTCAGCACCATGTTCTGAAGAAAACCGTAACGAATACACATGTCTGTAAATTTTGACGACTGATTTTGTAATTTTTCGCCTATTTCACACGAGAAAACATTAAGGACAGAGACCTGAATACTAAAAAATTCAGCCTCTCTAAGGTTTTCATGTTATGAATCACGTGAATACAATCACCGTTTATTCGACGCAGATGCTTCGCAATAGTGCGTGAAAAAGCAGTTATACCATCACTGAACTTGCTGACAGTGACATGTCTCTGAGATCAGGCTTTTGCTCTTGCGTAAAAATCTGGACAGTGCCTGAACACATCAACAGTAAAGCTGAACTTTATGAGTAAACTGGTCATAGCAAGAACGGGCATTCCTCGAGCTGGGTTTTGATAAAAGTACCACCGAAGCTGGCAATTAAACTTGAAACATTACAAACAAATCAGGGAAGGAATGAAAAACTTGCATACTCAATATATGAGGTATTTTATTAAGTAATATTTATGGTTTAACGAGAGAAGAGTCAAAGTATTCAAAGCATCAAGAAACATTAATGTATACAAATTCTCTATTTTTAAGTAACTAAAAGTCAAAGCATCACTTTTCTCCAACTTGCAGCTCTCACGAAAGACAAGAGTGACTGCGAACACGTGCTTATGACTTCTTGCTAACAACTAGCGCCTTCATTTGCCAACAGTCTGACTGAAGTGTAAGTGTTTGAATGATTTTACCAGGAGGTTTAAGTTTTCAGACCAAAGTTTCATGCTTTGCTAAGAACTCGGCAAACTTTTAACAAAATCACCGTTTCCAAAAATCATTGCAACCGCCTTTTTCCTTCTTTGCCAGCGCCTTGCAACTCGCGTTTTCGAAACTTTAAAAATGTTCACCGGTAAGCAATACCTAACTTTGGAGAAATCCTGTCGCCGAAATAACAGCTTGTAGTTCCTAGTCGCTTGCAACCTCGGAGCGGTTCTGTATGCAAACACAGCTGCTGGCTGAGCAGCAGTACACCGACAATACGCGCGTTAAGGATTGGATGGTTTTCGTTTTGGTCGCAACGACTGCAGCTTATTGACGAATGCGCGTTAGTCGTAAGCAACAAACGAACCGTCCTGAACAAGTCAGTGGACTAATACTGCCTGGCTAAGACGCAAGAAGGCGCCGGTAAGTGCCAACGCGAAGCCGGGTAGCAAAGCAAGTCGTTCTCTGTTGAAACGAGCGCAACTACTGTCGCTCGGGGTCTCAGAGACGAACAAGTACTCAAACGAGATCCGCTCCTAAATGTACGGATGCCCGACAGCGGAATTGCACGCAATAAACTGCACTGTACTTTGCAAACGCCTGACACGAAGAAAAACTGGTGTCGGTTGTTACATACTGTGGCACCAAGACGGAGGGAGCTTTTTTCCGTGCAGCCCCGCAGCGAGTCCTGATGCAAGACTTCAGAGACGCTGAGCTGCTTGCACGGTTCGCGAAAAACCCTTTGCTTGCCGCGATCTGCTGTTTCGAGGAAACTTGCCAAGCGGCTCAAACCCGCGCGGATAGCATCTCGCTCCACTGCTTGCTCGTTGACAAACGTTACTGACAGGCCGTGAGAAAAAAAGAACAGGGATCCCCGAAACGTTCTAAAGGCCATCATGCTGGTCGACTGGATTGAAATGATTACGTTGACCGCAGTGCTGCTGTGCCCGTTTTACAGGCCGCTCCTGTCTGGTGAAACGCCTCCGCAAGAGACGTGGAGCAGTGATCTGTCGTTTAAATTTTTAAATAAAAACAAAAAAAGAAAAAAAACTCCGGAAAAGCGACGAGTTCGACGGTGAAGCGTGTATCTGATTACAAATGACATTCGGACTCTCTCATTCTGTATCCCGTTTCCAAGTCATAGGGAATTCTCTTGACGGACACTTGCCCGCCGGGGCTGATGGCGGCAACTACCTTCCGAGCCCAGGCACAGAAAACATCACCTACGCCAAGACAACGTCACAAGGACGTGCTACGTGCCAGCAATGGCAAAGGCAAATTATGAAGTATACTACGCGCCGCCCAGTTAAGCTGTATCTGGCCAGATATATGAAATATCTACATACCGCACAACCGTGATCAAGTGACAAGAACTTCGTTCACAAAAACGTGCATCTGGGTGACAAGACCTCGAGCCTGTACCCTGCTTGACTAACTCAGCATACGTAAGAAAACAACATTGGACTTTCTGTAGCAGACAAATGCAATTGGCACGGATTGCCCACAGACAAAACATCATGGTAAAGGCTTGAACCAACCAACGTGCTGGGTGCAAAAATTTTTTTGCAACTCTTGAAAGAAAAATTTTTGAAGGGTTAAACAAAATCTTATAACCGCAAAGATCAACAAACTTACTTCAAAAACGAACATGCAGAGAAGTAAACAAAATCCAAAATAATTATTTCGGCAATCCATGCATGGTAAGATGTTAAAAACTTTTTAAAAGACATTGCTACTTTCGTTAGTTTTAGGGAAAAGGGCGGTACGACGAAGAAAGAGAAACGCAATCTTTCTGCGCGCTTAGATGTAGTCCACTGCGTACCGGAAAGGCCTGTGAAGTTTGATGTCAAAACTTCAAACAATCCACCCCGCTTGGGACGAAGAATTTTTTTGAATATACCAAAACTTTCACAAATCGACAACCGAAAAACCATAAATCGAAAACCGAAAAATTTACAAATAGAATGTACAACGATTTTCAGAAGATGTGCAGTTGCACCCTGGCTTTACATCAACGGTCGTAAGTCTGAAGGCGCTGCCATATCTGTCCAGAGGAATTTTGCTTGGCAAGGGAGCGAGCCACCGAGTGCTCGACGGATAAATTTAATTATTGAGAGGACAGCCATCTGGTGTGCAGGTAATTATCGGTATAAGAAGAAGTAATGAGCCATTCTTAACGTCTGACGCGATGCACGCAACGTTCTATCGAAAGACGACGACTCGACCACTCAAATCCATGGGCTGGGTGGAGTCAAGGGATCTTTGCTAAACTGTTGCAATGATTAATCAGAACAATCTTGTTAACAGGGGTTTGTGAGGAGGCTCAATAATTGTGGAGTGACTGTGATGATTTCACCATTTTATTTGTTGCCCCAGCTTAAACACCTGTTAATTTACCATGAACTGCATTGCAAAACGAAAACACACTGCAGGATGAAGAGCTGAAAGACGAATTAACTACGCGAATACAATAACCTTCGGAACTGTTACATGTGCTCGATGTTCTATAATGTGCAGCACGTGATGTAAAAGGAGAAAGTGATCGTTTTCAACTGCATTCCGGGAAGTCTTTTCACTTTGGTCACATATCTTGACCGCGTTCAAATTGTATTCACGCACGGAAGACACATTTAGCAAAACTCTCATTTTTGTTCACTTTGGTACACGAAGAGTGGAAGTGCTGAATAGTCTTATAATGAAAATAACGGACAAAGAAAAAGATATAAACGACATTTTGTAGACGTTTCGGTAACTGCTGCTACTTTTTGTTGGTTTTCTATTTAAGACAATAAGAAAATACGGGAATTTTCTGCATAACTTAAGTCCTCAGCAATTTCTGTGGAGTTCGCAAACCAATACCCGTGTGAAATGGATACACTGACTCATAAAATTCTTTCTGCATGGCACCGACTGCACGTGTGTAGCTTATGGACGATGGCCCTTTTATGGCCAGGTTCCTCAATCGGCCTGACGACCAATTGGCGCATAACACGCGCACGGCAAACCTCGCAACAGAGCCAAGCAGCGCAGAGGAGATACAAATAAGAAACACCGCAGGCGATATTTCGCATGTTTTTTTCTTGGGGCGAGCGATAGATCAAGAGTATGTCTAAACATGAGCTATTGCCCACTGTGTTTCTATTTACAGAAAATGTGAAGTTTCGCATTCACTCCGTTTGAAATGAGCGAAACATAACAGGCCTTCGACCTGTGCGCAGGCAACTAAACGATGTTCCTCTGACGTCGTTGCAAACACAAAAGTTTTTGGAAAAAGTTAGAAGCACGCTTAGTATTCGTTTCTACCACTAAAACACCTCAACTACTGTTGACAGCCTTTACGTTTATGATCACTGCATTTCTTCTCATCTCTGCCACCTGAAGGCCTTGCATGATGACTCTGCATCGCGCAAATGGATAAATACGATACCGGCCAGCGACCATATCAATTCGGACTCGCACAACTGTAACTTGCAAGTGGCCAGGGCACGCAGGTACATTCAGCGCGCTGTGTACTCTAGTTGTGCTAAGTTGAACAAATTTCAAAGCAGCGCCATGAAAACCAACTTTTTTCTGCAACAAGTCTCTGGGGCAGTTGCTTCGGCGAGTTTCTCCAGTAATTTTTCTTCTGCTAGATTTTAATGAGGCTGGCCATCAGTGACGCATAAAATGCTTAATGCCCGCATTAAGTGCCCGCATCAAAGCATGTCGTGTGCTCTATGCATGCATGGGGGACGCATTAATTTTTTGTAACCAGGAATAACTTCAGCCTCTCGGTTGCGAAAACCATGGCTTAGCCGCAACCACAACCAACTGCTTAATAACAATTCGAGTTTTGGAAAAGGCAGCTGCCCTGCTGGTTCGAAATGCAAGTCAGGAAAAAGTTTATCAAGGATGGGCGACGCTGCACAAGTATCATCGAGCAATTTGATGGAAACAATCGACGCGGTGGAAGGCGTGAGAAAGGAAGAGACATCAAAACGCGCTGTGAGGTCATCCGGGTTCTCAACAGGGGTCAGCAAGTCAATGAACGGTAACGAAGGCGTCCGGCTGAAAACTACCGCATGCGAGGAGGTCAGCCGCAGCAAACCGTGACTGGCTCCTGCGTCAATTCTATCGCCAGATAAATTTTGAAACAAAATCGCAGGCGCACCGCGGATGCGTCGGTCGTGCAGTGGAACGAACTGTCGTACAGCCACTTGGGGCTGCGGTCAAATATTGACGGGATTGCATCGTGGCAGTAGCGCAGCCAGCCTCAAATTTTGTGAGAGGCCAAATGTTTTGACTTTACGCGAGCAACAGTATTTACTGGGGCACCGCCTCTCATAGCACAAAACCACAAGGTATGCTGGAAACTTTTGGGGAGCACGGCTCCCTGGCTCCCTTTTGCTGCGCCTATGCATCTGCATCGTGGTTACCGAAAGGTACGATGCAAGCGCCATAATTGAATGAGTTTAGGTTACGAGCGTTTAACACGAAAAGCATTTTAGCTTTATTTTTGAAAGCCAAGATGAAGCAAGAAAACAGCACGTCATTCCAGCTAAACCTGAGGTTCTAAAAGGGCAGACCTAGCCGCGTCGGTCCAGGTATAGTTGAAAAGCAACTTCGGTTTCGCGATCGAATTGACCCAGACCCACGGTGGTCATAGTAAGCGGCTTCCACTGTATAACATACTTGTGATAGTCTTCGTCTAGAACAGGGTTCACAAATACATGTTATGGCGACCGTGCATTAATGTAAGCTCTTTGTCTACTGTGTATGACGATACTTAGTAAAAAGAAGGCCAAACAGATATGTGGAACCAGGGTAGGCTCAGTGTGAGGAAGCAGAACAGAAGCAATACCAAAAATGTCTTGAACTCATTGGCGGCGATAATTCATAAAAATGAACGTGATGCGGCCGGCAATAACAAAAATGTTTTGCACCCCCGCGTCTAGTAGATCTAAGCCCGATCGTGGATCACAGGGTTCATATAACAATGTTCATCGCTCAATGCTGGTTTGAACCAATGTTCCCAATCTTGAGGGTTTAACCTGGTGATCAGTAGTTGCATTGAGCGACGGAAAAAAACAGCCAAGTGCAGGTTCGTCCTGGAATCGAACCTCTGCTCTTTCGATTTCAAGCGTGGCATGGTATTCAGCACCACACCCTCGCCTAGCTTTTTAAACCTACTAAAACTGAAAGTTCGCCACACTCGCATGGCTTCAAGGTTTCGCTCGAGTTTTTTTTATTGTTAGAAACATTTTAACAAACACCAATTACTGCAAAATTTGTCTGCACAGGGAAAACAGTAGAGATGGCCACTAAGTGTATATCTGTTAGCAAACATTTGGCAACCCACGGTAACCTAACATCAACTTTGTCATGCGCTGGCCTCATCACTACAACCACACGGTCCTACCTGTGTACAACTCGGCTTTGCATCAGCCTTCCTTCCAAGTTCCAACACAGCTGCCAAATAACACATGAAGTGCTACAAAATACCACAGGGTTGCCACAAACGTTGACTAAAAATTCTCTAATGTTCAGCTTAAAATTCCCCAAATTTTCCTGGATTTTGCATTAATCAGTATATTACTTATATTACTTTCATCTACCTTTTAGAACTTTCAATGGCCTTTTAACAAGCAGAATAGTGTGTTACATTACACCAGGGTTTCTCAAACGGAGACCTCGGCCGCCCTTGCGGGCCACGAGCAGAGGCTTTTACTAATTAGCTCTGCCGTGATATTGCAAAACCCAAGTGTAACAATATTAATTATACGCCAGATGAAGGGGGAACGGGGCCACAAACCATGAAAGGTTGAGAACCACTGCATTGCGCATTTGCTATCTAATAACTTAGGAACTATTCCAAAATACAACAAATCAATCATACAAGCATAGCCAAATCACACCTCAAGAACCACATTGTGTGCAAATATGAGATAAGCAACGATCGTATTAAACTATGTTGTGATTATGTAAAACCAATACATTCCAATAACTACATTGCATACCACAGCATAATATGAATTTCGCAAAGCTGAAATACCATTAAGCTCTACTTTATCACTGAACCATGATTAGGGTCTACTTTTGATGCACTCTTTCCTGACGATAATAGTACAGGTAGGCCTAATGCTCCTCTAATAAGGAAAAATATGTAACTTTGCTGTAATTGTACACTACTTCGTGTTCCTGTAACTGACAGTAAATCACAACTGATTTTCACATCAGATGGAAACGCGTCACCACAACTTTTCCCAGTTTTATCTCGAAAGAATGCAAATTTCCTAAAAAATGCCCCGATTCCTCAAAACCCAAGATTTCCCCCAAGAGTTGCTGAAACTCCCAACCTAGGGAAAAATTCCCCAAGAACAGGGAACGCTGAAAATACGTTGAAAGTTTTCTCGCCGCGTCACATAAGGTCATCACAATCACCGCCAATCTTCGAAGTACGCTTGTGGTGACGTGGGGCGTGGCATTTTTCAAATGCCGGTCAGAGGGTATTGTAATAATCACAAATATGCCCCGGAGTGGCATAATAAACGAGGAACAACTTGCATACTGTTAAAAAGCTGCAGGCACTTTGCAGAGCAGAAGCAGCTTAACGAAAGAAGTTCGTCACTGGTAGATGAAAGCAGTGGGGTAGCCAGCCCAAAATTTTTTTTGGGCCCAAATCTTTTGACTTTAAGCGAGCAACAGTATTTTGTTTGGGACACTGCCTCTCTAAAGCACAAAGTGACAAGATGTGCTAGAAATCTGGAGGGGCCATGACCCCTCTGGCCACGCCTATGGATTAAGGTAGAAACATTGCCAGCCTTAAATCCAATCTTTAGCATATGTCACTTTGCCTCACTGGCCTCTGACCTTCGGTCACTTTGTCTTCAGTCTCAAATTCACGCCGTCCACCAACGTTTTGCAATATTTACGTTGTGGTGAAGCTTGTCAGTGGAACTCAATCTGACAGTTGCCAAAACCCCTAAAAATTTGAGTTGCCTCAGTAACATTACGCAGCAAAAAACGGCGTGTTTGTTTTGTTGACCTGTGATTGTTCTTGGCAAGGCGAATGGAAAACAACCAAAACCCCGGGCTCTGTTTGCTCGTGATGTGTATTAGTTGTATTATGAACAAACTTGTTTTTTTGTTTCAGAGTTTATATTTGGGCCATCATTCCAGTTTGAACATCAGTATTTTTGACTCACTTTGGGTAAATTGTGATCAACGGACACTGGTATCTCGGCTAAAAAACGCGAGTTTTGTTCGGGTCAAGTGAGATTATTCAGTTCGACTCGTGGCGACGGCGTTTGCACGACTTCATCATGTTAGGTTATTGGATGTGACGGGGTTGCCAGAACACAAATTTATCCGGGTAGAAATGGTTTACGGTAAAATTTAACACAAGGGCAAAAATAGCTGCGGTTAGAACTCGGATTCGTACGCCGTGACTTCAGCAACCACACCGGGTTCACGTTTGAAGATTCATTTTATTTTCAAAGGCCCGCTGGCGGCATAGGTTGTGACGTCACACAGGAAGTTTGTTGTGCTATTCTGTGACGCATCTCGAAACTGTAAACGCGCAGCACTGGGTCGGCATGAGAAGAAAAACTGGACGTTTCGTCAAATTGAATGCACACGTGACAGCCATTTTTTTGTTTTCTTGACAAAACTATCCAGGCATGGAGTAAGCGGTGTTCTAATAATGCTCGATTCATTTGAGGAACCCGATTTATTCGGAAAATTATACGTTGCGTCTATGCTACCACGTTGCAGTATGGTATTTCAGTGAAGTATTTAAAAAAATACTGTATAAATAAATATCAGAGGTTCATTTGTTTCCGGTATCATATCGAGAAAAAGTAAACTGAAGGATCTTCGCCCAAAATGAAAATACACAAGACATGAGATTTCAACATAACCTTATTGCAGAGGCAAAAAAACTTTGGTGCACACGTAAAATTTGACACGCATCGGCTCTTTGCGGTTCCAGTTTGAGCTTCCCGCTTGGCTTTTCATGTTTTGACAAATGTAGGCAGCGGCTCTCATAAGTTGAACAAGCAAGAGTTGTCTGAACATGTACTGGTCAACTATTACCTTGAGGGTGCATACGCTTTCGGAATTATAAGTGAGCAAATCACCAACTGATTTAAGCGACAGATGACTAAGCCACACAAAATTTCATGCAAAGTAAAGGAGTGCAAGTAACGACACAACTTACACAAGGCTGGAAGAAAATGTCAGGAACAAGCTTTTACTGTTTAAAGCCGCTCAATAACCTAAAAGTTTTCCACAAGTTAGCAAGTGTAAAAGTGTTGCTTATCCGCACGTTGCACGATTGGCAGCCTTTCTGAGAACGAGCAGTAGTTAATGAGAACACAAAAGACATCAGATTCCGCTGCAATCTTCCGTGAATACGACAATTTTTAAGCACGCCGAATTTACCAACAGCGTCCTACGTTCTGAAGAATTTGAAGCTTTCGCTACACGTCTGCGCCATGCAACTGAAAGCGTGATTGTTGTGACGTATGCGAAAGGGAGGGAACTGAATCATGTTCAGACTGAGCGATTGCGCCGATTTGCGGCTGGTTCCTGCGAAAGATAATCGCAATCGAACAAAAGTCTAGATACCGCAGTTTGCGTTTCCGCTCTCCCAGCGAAAAATCGATCGAAATCCAGCTGTGAATTCAATTGGATTCAGTTTGGCTTGGGCAAATGGCAGAGCACTGCATTGCGAGCGTGCCGATTTTGCTGCCCGCTAAGCAAAGCGTTTTCCGAAACAAGGCCATTAACAAACAAAGCGTATGTCGTGGCAAAGAAAACAAAGTTAAAAGCGGAGTCTCGGGCGCAATACCAACATGAAAAGTTTCCGAACCGCTCAGGTTTCGTTCTAACAGCCAAATAGGCGAGGCGGCTTTTGGCGTCGGTGTCCGATAAAAATAAGCGCAGTATTACTGATAACCTAATATACGTCGGAAGAAGGTCGTGTTCCGTTACATTAAAACCATGTGATGGAGGCAGAACGCCTGTTCATGCAGAGCACTGGACATCGCAAGCAAAACTAAAAAAGCTTCCATCATGAACGTGGTGATGAACCGTACGACAGATTGTTGTTGTATTTCTGCGTAACAAATGGTCTTTGTAATATCTGGGGAATGGGAATATCAATACTCACGAGCTTTATCGTCTCGTTTAAGCACGGTGAAGATTGTAGTTCCTTATAAAAATTTTTCTGGAATATTTACGTCGCCAAAGCAAACAGCTTCACATAAGAATGATTTCACTTGTATCAACACAGAAGCTAGGCCGCCGAAAAAACATTAGCTCACTGGAGTCGGATGTTATTTCATACCTTAACTTCCATAATCACGGTCAAAAACAGACGAATGATACAGTGTAGCATCTTTTGAAGATGGCCGTCGAAATGTCACGATTTTTTTCTCTTCCATCAGGTGAATGATTGCGTGACTCGAGTCAACGACTCGACTCGAGTCACGAGTTTTAGTAAAATATTCGAGTCACGAGTTTTAGTGGAAGGTTGGGTGTTCGATTCACGTGTCGCTGAGCGAATCACCGCAGGGTTGGACAAGAGCGTTCACCCCAACCGCTCCGGCAAGAAGAAGCTAATTTCAGGATTCGGCCTACCGCCAACTGCCGTCATCAAAAATCAAGAAAAAAATAATTGTTTACATCACATTGATTAGTGGTAGTAAACGATAAATAGAGATTTGAAATGTATGGTGCTCCCAAGTAAAGGGCAACGTTTATCAAGTGATGTTGGATGGCAGTGTGACATTGTTTGCAAGCAATACATGCGAAATATTGCAAACAGAAAAATGCACTCAATACAAGAATGCAGCCGATAAGTCACAGTATGTATGTATAGACAGCAACGCAAGCAAACAATAAAATAGCGATTTAAATGAATATTCCCAAGTTTCAAGTAATAAAAATTAAGCCACTAAACATAATGATAGACGTTACCCTGCCTACAAACTTGTGCTGTAGTTGGTCCGAAGCCTAAGATTGTCAACTCATGAGGCATCAATTTGCTTGTTTTGACAGTTGGTATTTCATACGTTAAATTAATTCAAAAGGCGTGGCAGCAAACACTTGTATCAACAAAAATTCTGACTGCTTACTGCTTTACTCTAATATGAATATTGTTGAAATATTATGTTGATGTCGTTCTCAAGCAAGTAGTTCACTATGTTGCAACTGTGATTATTATTTTTGCATTCTTTGCTTCACAGCATGAGTACATGCCAGTGACCTGCATGCATGAAAGCTGAATTCACATATTTAAGGCTGACATGCAGTTCTTTCTACGTTTTTACTTCGACATTTGTAAGTTGACTAAATCATGTGGACAGCATTGCTCTGCGCACATTGTTTTCATGAGCTACTGTTTTGCACATTGAGAGCTACTGCAGGCTTTTTTGTCCTTGAATGTTTATGTTATACAGGAGTTCAGACGTGCTTGACCAGACACAGGTTAACTTTTCTGCAACATGGCTCCGTAGCAAATGAACTCTGCACATGAAAAGTCAGTGGCTTGAACGCTTCTGACGAACGAGGAGGTTGTAAAACGTAATGCACGCAAACGCAGACACGTAATGCCGACAAACCAATTGTGTAGCGAAGCATACCTTGCTGTATCAAAGTTTTTACTCGGGCGGGGGTTCCGACAGCGAAGTGCACGACAGCGTCCAGCACAGCTGCTTGCTGTTCGACTTTCAGGTGACGGGCAAAAAGTTTTACAGACCTGAAAATAAAAGGCGGTGCATATTTTTTTACTGTTAACCAGGTTTTAAACTGAAGAAAGCAACAACGAAGGTTCCTTGACAGTTCACATTCACTGACTCAATCATCTGAAAGGCCCCCGGAGCTATTCGCAGATATATGACGGAGTTTCTATTTATTTGTGTGCAGTGGCGTATCTATGCAAAGTGGCGCCCATGGCAAAAGTCAAATGTGCGCCCTTTTTAATAATTGAAATTTTAAATATAGACCATTTTCGAAAGATAAACCATAAAGAAAATACATTTTCTAAAACGGAAAATATTGTGTTTATTTTTGCTTTAAACTTTTCAGCAAATAAAATATAAATTATCCATAAGGACCACAACATACTTCTATACTCATTTATTTTCATTATGATGAACATCAAAACATTTAAATAACCTTATCGTAGTCTATAGGTCTACACAGTATTGCCTGACAAAATGGTAGATCTTACAAAAAAAATCAAATAACATACTGCAACTGCAAACGAAAACTTTTCAAAATGAAACACATTCAATCTGAATTGTGTAATAAACTACTTAATGTTAAGTCATGTATCTATTCTGTTCGAAAAACACGATTCCATCGAGACACAGACATATCCAGCCTTTTCCGTTTAAATTACACAAAAGTGCTAATTAAAACAAAACAACACTTTCCGTGCCTTTATCGATGCAAAGTCGTCTATGATTT
>JGI24158J21664_10003549_pt1 | contig 19637 bp, 13 predicted proteins | sample Ectturendosymbi3_FD_21664 | JGI IMG/M metagenome (IMG submission 21664) | reverse complement strand
AAAACTGCAGAACAAAGCAAGAAGGGTGGAACGAAGTAGGGGAAGGCTTGAGGGCGAAAGTCGAAACATAAAATGCCTAGAGCCGCAAGGACTAGGGAGGCGTTCTTTAGTCCAGTCGGTAAGGCATTGCGAATTTGGCTAAAAGAGTTAATCTCTCCCTGGGAATCATGATAGTTCGATACCCGGCTTGAAGTGGAACAGGCGGGCAAAAGTTCCTCTTCACATAACTGGAAACGAAAGCACTCAGATAAGACTAAAGAAGTTTTTGCATGCTCCCTAATGTAACACAAAGTTGCAAAGACCAGACTTAGAAAGTTGTAGGGCTGAAGCTATGCTCAGATTGTTTATCGCTGAGCATTATTCTATTGTATTAAAACATGCAACCATTTGAAAGAGATCGTCAAAAACCATGGGCGTCCGCAGAAATTTTTCCAGGGGGTGCAAAGTCGACATTTTGCTTATTTTTCTCAGTTTGTTGGCGGTGCAACGCAAATGGACGAACACAAAACATGTCCAATGTTACGGCAACAATTACATACCCTGTTTTCCCTATAAGAAAATTTTACACTGAGAAAATGTTTTAATGAGAATGTATATTTTAAGACTGAATTAGCAGAGTTCTAAAAGAATTACAAACTTAGTGAATTATTAGAATAAGCACAAAATCTTATCAAAATACGAACAAATTACACATTTAATTCAAATATCTTTTCCTTGTTTTCGTGTTTTTCCAATGTTTGGAAGGTTGCAAGTGCTTGAGAATGAGATTTCATTGTGCAAATGGTCTGATGGTACTGCGCAGTTTCGCACTTTAGAGACAGGGGCGGGTCCAGCTGGTAACTTTAGGGTGGGATATTTCAGTGGTAGTCAGTTTCATAACGCCTTCACTACTGCAAGAAGAGATGATGTACACTTCACTACACTGCTGTGATGAAACAATGGACGGCAGAATGGCTATATATCGCGAACAATAAGACAATTCGAACATGACGAAAATCTTATATGGAATTGGTTTTGATGTGTTATTTTCCGAATTGTACAAAACTATGCTGAATAAAGTTACTTTCTTAGATTTTAGTGTGGGCGACCGCCCCCCTGAACCCTCCCCTGTTTAGAGGGAGCATTGGTTCAAAAAATGCGCTTTTTCGGCAGCAATGCTTCTTTTCACACATGCTTCTTTCAGGCACGTAACGAGCTTGGGACAGCAATGGGAGCGATGAGTTTTCTGAGAGGGGCCAAAAATATTTGAACTATGTCCAATAGTTTTAAATGTTGTCCAACACGTTCTTACAAGGGAGAAGAAAAATTTTCCAAGGGGTGCGTCTCTCCCCCTGCGCCCCTAGTAACGGACCAGGCTTCTTTACACATAATACAAACCAGGGACGGGAAAACTTGTTCAATGGAAGAGTCATTTGCAGAAAACTAAAAACACCGGAGAGCCGCAAAAAAACAGTCTGTAGTGTCAATACAAATACTGTTAAAGAATGCAAGTTTTACATTAAAATGATGTATAGTGATTGTCAATATTAAGTTTTTGTTTGATTTTCTAGTCCCCGAAAATCTGGACAGCACGTTGCTAGATGTGCGAATTAATTCTCCCAAGTATTCATTTTTCAGGGTTGCACAATGGTTTGATTTTACAAACTTCATTACAGAGAAACAAAATTCGTAGCAATATGTCGTGCTGTATACAGAAATGAGTTGCACACTGGTCTTTTATATTCTGGATATTTACTTTCTGCAACCTGTTGCCAGAAATTAACTGCAGAGTGGCATTGACTTACGTTTTTGTAGAGCCAGATTAATTTGTATTTCGGCCAGTTTAATTGCTGCAGCAGTCAAGTGTGTGACAAACGGTTGGTGACTGGACAGCCATCCGATCGATAGGCCTAACTGCACGTTCATGAGGGCAATTTTGTTGTAAAATACAGGGGGGGAATCTTGGTGTGAAACCAGTATAGTCATCGTGTCGATGCAGAAGTGAAGTTTTATAAAAACAGATTCCCAATCTTGTTTTTAAAGGTGGTTTGAAAGGAACACTATTCACGCGTTTCTTTAATCTTGCAGATGATTTACAAATTAATCTACTTAAATTTGTTGCTGGACACGGTACTTTATTTCAGCTTGTTTGCATTAATATTATATTTGGATACAAACAAGCACAGCAATATAGTAAAATACATCAACTGGGTTTTATCAGAGCTGTCGGTTGGAGTGCCCAACATACTGAATCGCATTGGTCGCACGTGCATATCATTCTTATAGTAGAACAGATCAATTTTTGTGCATTTTATAAGAAGTGTGGGTTATAGCGCGATTTAATGTCTTGTTCCATTTGCTTAACGTTTCAAAGACAATAAATATTTTCCTTGCACATTTCGTTTTTTTGAAAAAGCCACAAATGTTGCTCCTGGACATCATGCATTCAGTCCCACCCCTACCAAAATCTCCATTGGTATCTTCTTACCAGTAGCAAAAAAAGTTCGGCTTATAATTAGCGTAACCTACTTAACAAAATGATTTCAATCTCTTTTTACTGCTGCTGGGTGGAGGATGTATCCTTTCAATCTCCACATGTCAGCTTCTGCATACATACCCATCTAGCCTACAAAAGGTGACTATTGTCTTGTGTTTTCTATCAGTAATGCTGCTTAGCTCTGTCTCTTCGCAGTCAAATTTTTGAGGTTTAACATAAGATTGTAATAGATGAAATTAATGTCATACAAGTTCCATTCCAAGAGTTCTACTTGCATAAAGACAATCTCAAATATATTTGAGATTAAGCGGAAATCAAAATACATAACGGTGAATTTGAAAAAATGTACCAAATTCTACCTGCATCACCACGAAAATAATGTCCAGCAATACTAGGTGCCACGTACCTGTAAAACAAATGTTTCGCACTTGGATGCAAACATTGCTGAATTGTGGATGGTGCCGTCGCCAGCGGGGGGGGCAGTGGTGTCCGGCATCCCTATTTAATTTACATTTAAATTTAAATTCCGTTCCCCCCATTTCATGTTTGGCGCCCCGGTTGGTGCATACATTCAATGTTGTATTTAGAAAATATGCCCACCCGTGTAGTTTTTGTCCGCCCTGTTGCGAAATCCTGGCGACGGTCCTTATTGTCGGTTTGGTTAAAATCAAATAATACAGATGACGTACGAACTGATGTATTCACCACAGAAACAAAGTCGCAAAGTGTAAGAGTCACAGAATAAACATCTTCTGTATATGCTGGTCACCGTTGTCCTGACATAACATGAAGTGAGAGTAAATGTATACTTTTTCTTTAATTCATAGTCAACTCCCAAATTTTGAGCTATAGGTCAATATATAGCTAGGTCAAGACTTCTCCAACGTTTTTATTGAAATCCTGTTTACTAATGGTTGAAGACCGTCTTTCGCAAAACTACCCATCCTAAAACTAAGTCTCCGCAATAGTTTTGCTTTTTCTCTTCGCCAAAAACTTCGCAGAGATTTGCCTGAAACTTTAATCTTTCTAACATTATATACACCAGCACCATTAAATTTTACGCTGTCTGTTTCTGAATACGTGTCAACCAATGTTACAGCAAAGCCAGTTACAGTATATTTCTTCACAAAAATAAATCATGCCTGTACTCTGGTCTCTCACATGTGCAACTGTAAAACTCTCATTGTTTCAAGGCAATGACTTTATTATAGTACACCCCACAGAATCAGTTGTGGGACAGAAGCAATTGATCATCTTTCGCGGTCTCCAGAAATACGAAAATGCTAAAAATCATTTTATTGAAGCTAAAATTTATAAAGCAACGGAATCAGTGATACCATACCAAACTCTGTCTCATCATCAACTCGGCTATGTGTACCATCGAACATGAAAAGGTCTTCACACAAAACGTGACAAGCGTCACTTTTATTTTTGAAACCTCTCCGAATACAAAACGTGAAAAGAAAAAAGTGGGGGGACATGGCGTATTATATCCCACCGTCTGAAAAAGTGGGGGGATACATCTTCCACCAAATTGCGCCCATGGTCACGTTGATGATTTCAGCACTTTGATTTTGCTTCTTTAGAAAACCTCGAAGAATATTAAAGCAGTTTTTCATAAAAATATTAGCTAACGTACGGCAGTGCTTTTTGGACACCGAAACTTGTACATTTGTGCTATAGACACAAAATTGTCTGAAAGGAAATTTTTACACACAAGCCCAGATACGTTGATGAAGAGAATCAGGTAAAACAGACACCATTCTACAGTGACATCGTTAGGACTGCCTCTATTCAAGTTGTCATAGTAAGAACCAAAGTTTTGACAATAAAAATATGCATCTGCATTCTGCATCAAAAGAAAATATTTTTTCGATGAACATACCCTGGCACGGTTGCCTTCGGAGTGCAGGTCCAGCTGCAAAGACAGCTTCATGTGATGAATGCGAACTTTCTCTATTACTGATTGCGCGATTATGAATATGTCCCTCCAGAACCTCGGCAGAGTTTGATGAAGCTCTTCTCCAAGGGATCAGTGATAAACTATCCACAAAAATCACATCATCATGATCGCATTTAAACAAGTATTACTTGGCTAGCTGAACAAATGCGCGTTGCAAGTGCGTGATATAAACCAAAAAGTGTCAACTCTTAGCTGGCGCGCCCTTTTCCACTTTTCTTCTTTTTCTTGGTCATAAGAGCAGCATCTATGATGAGCTTCCAACGTTGGTCGTCTGTTCATCGAAAGCAAAAACTTGAACCAATGTCTAGCCTACAAGAGTTTCGTTTGTTTTGTTTTACTTGGTCATCAAAGTTATGATGATCCATAGATGTAATGGAGATCATGCTGCTTTAAAATGTTTTCAGATAAATTCTTCATCTTTGTCTAAAACGACATTTCAACACTGCTCTGTTTTTCAGTTGTACAGTATATGAAAAACGTAGATGAAAACATACGCAAATAAATGTCACAACTTACGTAAAATCACTGGCACTGTTTATAAAGCAAACGTTTGTTTGTGCTCCAGATACTTGTGTATTGCAACAAGGGATATGTTTAGGATTCCGCCATCAACCAAGCCGTTTGTGATCAACGCGAAGAACGTTCTGCTTACAATTGACGTTACAATCAGCAACAACGGTCCTGATCATGCAAAGTTTATAAAACTGAATGTTACTTCACCAGGATTGGCTTTAACGTCGGTGAGCAGACATTACTAGTGTGGATAAGTCGTGGATCCGAAGGGGACTGATGATGATGATGATGTTGGTCCCACCTAAAAAAAACTTTGACCAAACAGGCTATCTGAAGCAATGATTCTTTTCCAAAATGCATCCCCAAAAATTGGCGATGCTCTTCAACATTTTCAAAGTTGCAGTTTTAGTTAGCATGAACTGCAAAGCTTCTCAGTGCCTTTCTGGCCCTTGTGCTTTTTTTTACTAAGTCTAAGAGGTGTCTCAATGTTTCTTATTTGTGAATAGTGCAAAAACGTCTTCTGCAGCGGCGATATCGATTTTTTTTGTGTCAGTTTTCACAGCGTTGAAGTTGTTATACGGGAAAACAGCCGTAAAGAGAAAACCTTAGAAATCTATTTTATCACCACAACCACTTTTATTGAAGTTCCAAATGTCGTGTCACTGCTGCCACAACCTCTGCAACTCTGGCATCAAATAAGCCTTTCGACCATGATGGCGTCGCTTTGAAAAGTTTAATTGACCTAGGATTTTGGAAACTTTTGCAAGATTGTTTGCATCTTACATGGAGCAACTGCTAACAAAGATGCTTTAATTTTTTTCAGGTGAAAAGTTCGTGTGCCAAGCTATCAACACCTCTTAGCTCGCCGGGACAAGCCATTATCGTATTGACTAAGGCGGTCGCCGTGCTGTTGAACCAACAGAATGTAAAGGATAAGTGTGTTCTTAACTTAGATAGACACTGATATTGAAATACAATTAGATCTCCTAGCGATTATTAATTAACTATATTTATACAGTGCAAAGTAGGTCTTCATTATTCTCTGTCACAATTGAGGACAAATGCTACAATAACTCAAGTTTCAATCATTGGAAACGTTTTTTCGAGGTATGTGCTGCTGAAGCACACTTTGGTGCATGAGGCTCGAACAGAGCAGGTTTCATTTAAAAACTACTTCGAAATTAAAAACATAAGCAAATTCTGCAAAACGTTTCTGAAATTTTCAGCTACAGCACATCTGTGGATCCATCAAACGCAAACAATGAATTTCAATACAGTCTTCCCATTTTGTACAGCACCATCTTACAGCTAAGTGGGTAAGAAGTGTTAACCAATTTAGAAACATCTTTAGTTCTACAGCGCATATGAAATTGCACTGGTGACGAATAGCTGAACGTAGTTATACTTAGCAATGTCTTTTCTTTTCTGACTGTCTTGTATGTGCTGGTGGTCAATTACGTTTGCGAAGTCTCTTTACAGTGTCAACTCTTAGTTTGCCTCAAAGTTCAGACCGATCTCAACATGGCAGTTCTTCTCGAAGGCATTTCAAAGGAAAAATGCTTTTGCATTATTTGATTTTCCTGAAATATCTGAACTCCTCACCTGAAAACAAGGATCGCTTTCACGATCTCATGTACAACACAATACTGAACATTTGGCTGTCTTCACAAAGCTACATCATCCACTGTCTAGTCGAGCAAATACTTGCGTCAGTTTTATGCTGTTAGGTCTATTTGGGGTCTTACCAAGATGTTGCAAATTGGTAAATTAGCCTTCTTGTCTGGCGCATGGTGTAAAGAAACCTAGGGAAAGTCTATCTAAGACCTCCGTTCGGTTATGAGAAATGCAATCCTCCGTGGAGTCCAGTCGTCTTGGCCAACATTGCCATCGGAACGCATTCATGGGGACCATGTGCGTGCATCTTGTGCATCGGAAACTCAGCATCATTTTTAAACAAAACGGCGTTGTTTAATATTGTGCGCTGTTAGTATGCACTTCTTTGTTGGTGAATGTACAAGTATCTTGTAGGCCTACATGCGTTCTTTTTTTATTACACGCGCAATGATTCCATTGTCGACAATGTAGGGATGGGCCGTAGTGGCAGTAACAATGCACGTAGTATTTTCTTGTTCCTGCAACACAGTGCAAAACGTAACTAAGCAGCAAACGTGATAGAAACATCAGCAACAGCAACATCAGCAAAACAAGGACTTATCATTGAAATTCCGGAAGGAGAAACGCGATAGTGAAATGGTTTTGGGGAGAGGAAACAGTGTGAACGTAACACATCAGGAGTGATATTATTGTAACCATTTTACATTTTAATACAAATCACTAATGTTACAGAAGTCAAAAGGCGAGTATTGATTTCAGTGGTTCGATTTTAAAAACACATCTTACAGATACGTCAGTGATCCAAGCAACATAAATTTATGAAATTGCGAAGCGTCAGTTGTATTCAGTGAAATGTTTGATTGATAGGGACCAGTAGTGAAACGTATTTTTCTTAAGGTCAACTCTTCACTAAACGTTAAAATCTCTATGAAAACCACGTTTATTCCAGCATCTTACGGAAAACACCACTGAGGATTAAAATTTCCTCTGCAAGGAATATTTCTGAAAGCACCATACGGATTTAAGACAACTTGAAACAATCAAAAAAATTTTCACGTATTTATATAACACCTGCTTAGGCGCAAATGATTGCTGCTCTTGGCGGATGCAATTGGAAAAATGTGTCAGGAGCAAAATTGTTGCAATAAACATTCGCATCGGAAGGATTTTTTACAGGAGAGACTAACAGTGCATTTTTCCATGTGGTGGCCAAAAGCATTTTTTCAGAAAGACAACAGTGGTAAAATTTCATTTTACCAACTCGATACTAAGATAAAAGCAACTTTGTACTAAATGGTTAATGGAAAACATTCAACCTGCCAGATCTATGCCCCCTCATCCTGCACCCCCTTCCGATGCCATTGGCTATAAAAAATCACACTATTTTTTAGTTCTTCAACTCCGGATTCTGTATTTTTCAATTACTCAACCGCGAGCAACGTAACTCAGTCACTGGATGATCCTATTCTGGGAGAAAATCTGACAAATGTGCAACACGCTTACTTGGTATGTATGCACTTGTGTATCGTATTAAGAATTCCGTCTTCCAATAGAGAATCCAAGTTCGTCAGAATAAAAATGAGAACTCCAGCTTGCTTCTGTTTCACGTGAAAATATAATTGTTCTTGACGTTTGATGGACACTGAATTAATTTTCCTTTGAATTCATTGGACCAAGAAATCGCTTTGTCGCATCTTTTCAAAGAAGCAAGCTGGACAATATATTTGACAAGTATTGGATAAATACAAACGGTGTTTAAGTACAGATTAAAGTATAAAACCAACGCTCGTAAAACAAGAAGAGATACAGGAAATTATTCTTTTCAATTTTTTCAGTCTGTGCACAATAAGTTTCAAATAGATTTCAAAAAATCAAGCAATTGTTTACAGAACGCTCACCAGTGAGAGTCGTACAAAACATAAACGATAAAACAAAATGATATATTGATTCAAATAAAAATAAAAAGCTTATTTGTTAATGGCGATTGATTTTTCCTAATTGTCTTCAGGTCCACAATAAAGGTTCAAACGTTTTGTCAACTGCTGGTTTGACGATGACTTGGACGAACTCCACCCAAGACGGTTTCTTGCTCTTATATCTTTATGGTTTAGATTGCTACGTAAGACGATTTTGTAATTGAACTTTTTCAGATAATAATACATATTTTTGTACGGGTTAGGGCTTTGCAGATTTTGTCTATGTTTTTATTTAATTACGAAGCACCCAGAAAGTAAAACTATGCTACATTTACGTATTTCAAAACAATATGGAACGTTGGCTTAGAAAATTATTAAGATGAATAAACCGTTATATGAACGTCATATAAAAGTGTTGATTTCACCACGTGGTCTTTCTGACAGCCTTCTCTCAAACACATTTCTTTTTTATTTAGCCTCCTGAAACATGCAAATGTTTCACTGGAAGCAAAGTAAACTTCCTAGGGATTCCAGCAGCTCGAGGTAGCTCAACCAACATATCGATTCCGTTCCCGAATAAAACTCAAGGAAAAATACCAAGCCAAGTTGTAAGTAGTTTGCTCACAAAAGATGCCTTTTCCCGCTGCATAAAGCACATTTATTAATTTTTCAAGCCTGAATGAAACTAACAAAGCCTTACTGTAAGTTGCAATCGTTTCTCTACTAAAGCGTTTGGTTAAAGAAGAAACGCTTTGAAATTGCTTTAAGTGCCATGAAAACTGAGACCCTTTCGACAGTTTTATAGTTCCGTAACTTTTAGTTGTTGCTTTATCAGAGATGAAAATTTTGCTGGAATAATTTGAATGCCGTGAAAAAGTTATACAAGGTTGATCTTTGAATATGTTAATGTGAAAAGTAATGTTTTTATAGAAATGTGATACTGTTTCCTGTGATTCCATTACCTGCTCTATTATCAAGCTGGATAAGTTCGCCGAAGTGACACTCACTGCTCATTTCAAAGTCTGGATACCATCACTGCATGACGTAAGCTATTTTAGTTAGTTATACGTATTTTTGTTTTGGTACTTTTTGTCGAAACTTGTGGGTAATGACTGCTTAGCCTCGGCATTTTAAGTATTTCAACACTTTAATGAACATCTAAATACGTTTTTCATGGAGTTACGCTGCCCCTTGTCGTGTTGCCTGAATGAAACAGTTTTGCATGTGAACGAAGACGCAAATCAACTCGACTGCGTTTCAGCGGTTAAAGGCAAAATGAACAGGGTGTGCCCTTGCTTGGTCCACACATGCCAAAAAAATAATTCAACTAAAAAGAAAATAATGACGCCCCATGTTCTAGATGACAGCAATTTTCTTGAATAGTTATGATACAAATAGCAATTTCACCTATGTTTGCATTTCCTGTTGGTCGTACAAATTATGGCGGTTCAATCCAGTGGGAAATTTCACGTTTAACGCTGTTACAACTGAGCTGCCAACTGCTGCCAATTAGCAGATTTCCATCAAATTTTGGGTTGCAAACTATGTTTAAGTTTAGCTCATCGCAGCAACATTACGCGTGGCCTCGCGTGTGTTTAAATATGAACCATGTGCATTCCGTTACAGTATTGCATTAAATGTGAACATAATTTCGCTTGTGTGTGACCATAACGCATGAACGGACGCCAATACGTGTAGTTAATATATGCGTTATTTTACAATCAAGTTTCTGCAAAGTTTAATATTTGGATAATTTAAAGCATATGAGGAAATCGCGCAAAGCTGCAAAATTGGAATACACTGTGAACCATAAGCAGATTTATCATATTTTCTTTAACAGATTTTGTCTTGTAATGAGAACAATGACTTAGATATACGCATTGGAATTTTTTCTTGTATCTTGCCAGCAGAGCGCCATTTTTTAACGTAATTTCATTAGGGAAATTTTTTCCGGAAATTAAGGAAGGTGAGACGCAGGGTGTGCACAAATTCGGTCGTGAATTTTGAACAAGTATAAAGTATTGTAGCTAAAGCTGAGGCAAAACCATAAGGGTTGCAATGAATTTTAAATCATTTTTGCAAGGTTTTGGTTTGAATGACGGCAACTTGTTCCAAACATTTTTGAAATTTCTTTTACAAATGCACTGGCGGCTGTTAATGTTTCAAGAGTATTGAATCTTCAATAAAAAAATACTTTTACAAAAAATTGTTTTTTCAGTCTAAACTCAAAACAGTTCTGTTCAGTGAACTTGTAGTCAACGCCAGCAGAGCTCCCATTTCACCCCCAATCACTTCTGCTTCTAGCAAAGTAAGTGCATTGACACATTTGCTAACGAAAACAACATGCATCATTGGTGACTTGTTTACTCCTCCAATGTTTTCGATAACACCTGTGAAACAAATATCACGAAATAACTGTCGTAAAATTGAATAAATAAAAATGGTCACAGAATTTGATACCTGAATAAATTTATGTATATACTTGGTCAACAAGTAGTATAGGGAACGCAACGTTCTAAACATCCTGGTTTTGTCAGAACTTTTTACTTTACTATGATGTTGGTTGTCTTTCACCTCAACTTTCAGCATCGAACACAAAGTATATTTATTTATACGCCAAACATCAGATTACTGCCCAACTGGTTAAGCTACAACAAATACAACTTCCAGAAATTTTAGCAAATCTTTAAAATCTGTGAGTTCGTTTTTTCTAATTCAAATCAATGTTGTTGTTTCTCCAATCTCCTTTGAAACTTATTGATGAATGTTCATAGTTATAAATATTCTTTATCCTTTTGACAACGACTTCCAACTTTGTAGAAAAATATTAATAAAATTGTTCAATGAAGATTGACAAAACGTTCTACTTAACAGATCACCACAAGCGCAAATGCGTTCGTTCCATATGTGGCGCCTAAATCCTCTCAAACGAACTTCGCCGCGATTATTGGAGCAATTATCGCCGGTGTTGCTCTTCTGGGAATTGCAGCTCTAGTTATGTGGAAGGTATGACCAATGAAACCCTCGGAGCGTCACACTGTTGTGATTAATCCAGTTGGTTACGATGCTGAATAGAAAAGCTTACCCGGTTTTTAACAACAGCAACAAAAATGAAATAAAAACCTTGATGGTGTGGAATAGAGGCTGAGTGGATAAGAGCATCTTTTTCTTTTATAAGTCGCATCCGTTAGAACTGTTTCACTAAGCTATTTAGATTATCGTCGAGAAAAATATCCTTTAATGAAATCGTCATGACGATCAAATGTAATTCCACAACAGCTGCTCATTTTATTTATTTTTTTTATTTTTGATTGTTGACTTTTTGCCAAATATCCCTGTTGCAGAACCTTGCTAAGTTATTTTGTTGCAAATTTGTCTCGCCTTCACTTTGTCGTCGAAACCTTAGCAACACTTGTTTTGAGATTTTCCTTAGCACTGAGAACAATTTAAACACCCCAAGATCCATATGCAATGTGAATGAAGATCTTACTTTGAAAAGCTGATCAACTTTGAGCGATCTGGGTAAATTCCTGAGCGTTTGTGACGAAATGATCTTTTGGGCAATAACTGCATTCCAACACATTTGCAAGCGCGAAATGGTCCTTTTTGCCAACAATACTACCCTTTGGTTCCGGTTTGGTTTGTGTGGACACTGTGATGTCATATTCAAAAAGCCAGTGACTTGCTCCACTATTCCCCAAATGATGTGTAGCCCATTGATTTTTTTAAATGCATAAAGTCTGAGATCAGTATTTCAACTTCATAAAGTAATTCACATGTTTTTGCAAAATTAACAAATTGACAGTTTCGCAAAGTACAACGGTTGAAACGGAGACTGGGTATAAAATGCGTGCCCACCACAGCGTTCCTCAAAAGTCCCAAAAACCTATAGGTCGATTTTCAGCCATAAAACGGCGATCGACTATGTTAGAGAATCACTTAGAGGTTTATAAGAAGTGGATTTTGTTAAGTTTAATGGGTGAATTTGCTCTTGGTGTTTTTCACCGACCGCCAAAACATCTTTTGGGATACCCCGTGATGTGAAACTGCCCTAACAAATTTCAAATCAAAAAGTGACTAATTCTTTTTTATTCGAAAGTACAAAGCTTTCTGCATCTTTTGATGCTTCGATTACCTTTCATAACAATATTTGTTGGTTAATTATGGCTGAAAGTTCTAGTGTGGTAAAGAGATAAAAAGATGCGATTTAGTTTTGAAGATATCAACATCTTGTTTCATGCCGCATCTTGCATTTTCCTGATTTGTTGTGCAAACATTTGTTGTTTGAAATACGTTATCTGGCATTTTAATTTCCCGTTTGTGGTCGAAACACCTTAAATAACCTGTTTTTCAGCTTGGATTTTTCGACAGTAAGTATGCAAAAATGATGAAAGACGCGCAGGAACAGGAAAATGACAACAGCGTGTATAACAGTACAGCAAACGTGGCCAAATGAATTGGCTTATTGCATATATTTTCATGACACACATCATTGCTTTTAGCCGCAGATTTGCTAACACGCATTTGTTTTTGTAAACCTGGTATTAATTCTTATCGACCTAATCACAAAGTAGGCTTTCTAAGGCAAGTACAACGTAGAAGATTCAAATACTAAGTGTGATTCCCGAATTCACTGAATATGTTTCGGGAATATTTTCAAAAATTAATCGTTAATATAGTTGTGATTTCAAAGCTAGGATGGCTTTAATCTGAAGCGCAACAAACATCTACACTCTTCACTGAAAATTGGTAATAGTATTTTTGGTAACTTGATTTACTGTTTTGATTTCTCTAGAAATATGTGTGCTCGCCACTGTAGGATTTTGAAGTCAGTTTTGTCAATTACAACCACCAATATATCAAATGAAGTCCTTTCATTATCACAATTTAAACGAGCAAAATTTCCAAAACTACATTTAGCATGACAACTATGAAAATTAACTTGCATAATATTTGATGAAATGTATTTGATGTTTTATGTCATCATTAAACATACCAAATAACGTTTTCCTATCATTCTTACAAGTTTTTCAATTTCTGTTGTGTGTAATTGCGAACAATTTAACACATTTTTAAATTTGACACGCAACTTATTCCCCATTAGTTAATAGTTAACAACATACATCAACTAAAGGCTGATGTAAAAAAAAGATTGCTCGCGTTTTCAAAATTCACAACGGCTATAATTTTGCTTTGTATTAAATTTAAATGACTGTCTTGAGGTTTCAACATGTTTGAATAACTGCATTTTAACTTTTCTGCATCGCAACAACTTATGGTTTTGAATTTTGCGTTTGCCTTAGAGTTGCTTCATTTTCGATTAAAAACGAAAAACAATCTGAAACCTTTTAAACGTGACCGTGACTAGTTTTTGAAGGCTGTTAATTTTAATGAAATTCATGTTGCCTTTGCTTCGTTGACTAACATTTGTGCTCAGTGTGTGATCATGGGGCTTTAGATTTGTGGTATGGTGATGGTATTAACTGGTAGGTATTTCACAAATATTTTCGTTACACATTCGAAGTCTCAATATTCAAGTAAAAAATTGAAGCTGGTTATGGCTGTGAAAACGCATATTGCCCTTTTTATAAACACATTGTTTTATTGGTAGTTGCAATAGTCCGGTGCTGAAAACAACTACTGATAAATTGCGCACTGGATAGCAAAAATTTTTTCGAGTACGAAAGATGTTTTAATAGTTTCTGTGTAATTTTGGGCTAATGAGTCCGAAAATGACATCTGTTTCTTTGAATCGGCTCCAGATTTTACTATATGGTAATTTGCTTTTTTGACAAGACGAATCAATTTTGTTTGTATCCGCCAAATGTAAAAACAAGTATCAGTAGCATGCGTATTGGAAATGTTTCTTAGTTAGTGTGCGTACTTATTCGCGACCATGTACTCCAACATATATAATTGTTGTTGTCGCGTCCAATTACTTCAGTAATAAAGCATTGAAAACACGCTTTGACATTTAATACTTCAGACTCCATTGTCAAAAACGCAAGTTATTTAGCTGCAGCCTATGTATGTTGTCATACTGAATATCCTTAGCTTTTAACGCGACGAACATTTCATCGGCCATAACTTATGAACGAATTAGAGAGCCAGTGAAAACATCTCCAGATGCACGTGACAGCACGATATCCAACGAACATGAGAAAAATGTGCCTTCGCATTTGAAATTTTTGAGAAAAATATATATTTGTGCATTTTCCGTAGTGAATTTTTGGCAATTTATAGAGAAACCATGACCTTGTTCCCAGCATCCCGTTTAGCTTTTTCAATCCGTTTTTTCGGACGTCTGAAGAACGCCAGAACCAGGGGCGGAGCTAGGGAAGTGCCAGGGGGGGCCACTTCCCCCCCAAAATTTTGCCTGGCCTCCCCAGTGGCCCCCCCAAAAATTTTCAGGTCTCTTTCTAAAAGTCCTGCACAGACCATTGACAGCTCCCCTTGTTGCAAAACTGGCCCCTCCAGTGCCCCCCCCCAAAATGAAAATGTCTGGCTCCGCCCCTGTCCAGAACACCATGTGCTCAGAAAAGATGATTCGGTTGTTTTGCGAGGGAAAATTAGGGGGGAAAGAAGTGTAGGTTGGGTAGATTTAGTTCCAGATCACGTTTTGGGGAGCTGAAAACATAGTACAGATGTTAGTGATTTGGTTTGTGTCCTAAAATGTTCTAGGAGCTAATCTGAAGCTTCAAATACCTTGGTTAGCCTTCTAGCCGAAGGGGTTGGGGAGTTATGACCAAACATATACCAAGCTGATGATGCTTACTTCGCAGGCGAAATATATAAGCCTACACTGTAAGATCTTAGTGTCTGATTCTTTGCTGAGAAAGGATTTCTTTCCATAAACATGCCTCAGCCACCTAGTGGATATTTTGATTTTATTCACGCATACATTTTTCCTGCTAATATTTTGGCTTAAAATTTGTTGGGATGTTGTGAAACACCCAGATACACCCTTTCTGCAACTTTGATGGGGTTCATGGGTACCGACTGGCAGAAAAGTTGTTTGAACCTAAAAAAACGAAATACGTGGTTTGTGCCTCTTTGGAATCCCACCAAGAAACATTTCAACTTCTGTTATCATCATTGCAAAGGTAAGATCTTTACCGACATGTTTTATGTAAAAAGTTTGTTTTCAACGTGTTTGGTTTAGGGTCTATAGCCTTTTGAATGGAGGCAACTAGGTTTTCTAGCCTACGCGAAAAAGGTTTTCACCATAAAACGACGTCACAATGACGTCACAGGTGGGTGCGACCTACCTTAAAAGATGCGGTGCTATCTCATCCAATAATGCCTTCATTGACTTTCTAGCTCTATCCGTTCAGACGTTGTAGTCGTTCAAACCTTTGCCGGACGCTATAGTGGCCGGTGTTGAAGGGTGAGTGATTTCCTCAGTTTTTTGCAAACAGTACACCAACAGACAGTAAACCAGTTGATAGGAGCGTAACACTACAGTTATCATTCTGATAAGCTGCATTTCTTTGTATTGCTCCCCACATGCGCAGAGTACTTTATTCTCTTCACCTATCACATCATGTCAATATCAGATTGTGTGGTTATATTTTCTTTAAAAAGTGTTTGGTTTTGTTTTACTGACATAGGATCTATATTGAAAAACCTAACCTTGAAATGTTTTTTTGAAAAAAGTTGAGAAAAACGTGATTTGACAAAAAATAGTCATTGAGCACTTATGATATAGAACTACTTATTTTACAGTGCATGCGCATAGAAATTAAACATAGACTGCAGAAATGCTCATAGAGTGCATTTAGCTTCGTGAGTGGATTGCTATAGGTTTAATAACTCGCCTTTATCAACGCAAGTTTCGCGTGGGTGTGCAGTGCTCAATACTTCAAGATTATGGTCAGGCAATAAAAAGATCAAAACTGTTTTTCACAGAGTTTAATGCGCGTGTAAATTGAATTAGGCCCGCAACCAGGGTGGGGGACAAACCGGCCATTCAAAGCCTCCCACGCAATCTTTATGCATTATTTTAGATTTAAAAAAAAATGTTATGTCGTTATGTGTTTCATGTGAAACCCCTGAACAAATTAGGCTACTGACTACTTGTATTTTAAACTGAGGTCATTGTTTCTGCATGGTTCAGTTTATTTGCGATAGTAGTTTTGTGTAGAACGTAGTTTATATAGCCTGCGTGCAAAAAATTGTTATTAGATATTCGAGAGCGAATTCCAGGTTTGGAAACTCCAGCCTGTAAGTGTTGAATGCTTTAGTTTCAAAGGTGTGCAATGCGCATTAAGCAGCCGGCATCAACTCTAAAAAAATAAACCTCCGAACATCAACAATTGAAAGCTCTCGATTTACTGTAAAAGCTTTCGAGGAATCTGCCGACGCGTCTCTTTTTATCTTTCTGCGATGACTTGAACTTGTATATATCTGTGGGCTTATGCAAGTTACGGGTCTCAGCAAAGATGACAAGCAAGCGAATCAGTCAACCTAATTATTTTTATAGTACATCGATTTCACGTACCACTACGCATTCACAGTACTGAAATCTTATTCATATAAAATCTAGCATACATTTCTTTTATTCCTTTATGAAATTATGTTTCCCTATCAGTACATTCAATGCCCATGCGTACTATTCCGCAATATCTGAAAAACTTTTGCATGCAAAAATGCAAAAACACTAAGAACCACACAGAATGTATTTAACAACTGAGGAAAAACCAAAGCCAATGGTAAGAAAACAGTTCATTCTCTTATGCGAAGTTGTAGCATCCAAAGTTTGGTGTCACATTGGAATAACGATCACATGCAAAAATCGAGATCGTGTGATTTGCGGCTTAGCACATGAAGGTGAATCAGACGCTCAACCAGGAGGGGAATTTGCGGCATTTCCACTCCCCGAATTTTCAAGACATTGCATTACAATTTTGACATTTGTAGAAACTTTCAAAGAGCAAAGATGAAATTCTACATTCTAATCATTTTTTAAGAAATCTTATTTGATTTTTTCTTTGTTGCTTGTTAATTACCTCCTTGCAAGATTTATTTTGAGACTTATCTGATCTAAAATTTCGTAAATGATTGGTATTTAACCACAAATATGCTGGAAGTGTCAACATGGGAGATAGTCTAAACAGGTAACAAACCTAAAAATGCTCATTGATCAGAATTATTCTGTACTGCATTCCAATATAATCCCTCAAGCTTTATCCTGTTTAAATTGACCTAGTGGTAATGTGTCGAGTGTGCCCCATTTTTCTGTCAGATGTGCCCCATGCCTACCTAAAAACTAAAATGAAGAAGTACCAACTGAACTTTAAAAAAATTTAAAATCTGGTATTATCAAATAATGTTTCACTGCCCTGACTACAACGTCACAAAAACTCAGAACAGAAGATGTTGGTTAACGTGGGCAAAACTCAAATCTAAATGCGATTTTATAATTTACTTTTGGGTAACAAAAGCACAACTTTCTCTGTAATTAGTAACAACGGCTGCCTATCAACGAAAATTTCACTTTAGTACTACGGCTGGGATTAGATTAAATCACCATGGAAATTTTAAAGTTCAACGTTTTCAACTTTTTGAATGAATAAAAAAAGACGACTGTGCCCCTAGTCCTGCTGTGCCACACCTTCCCTGCAAAATACCACTAATATAATATTGAAATGCCAATTGCATGAAATCTAAAGCATGCAGAATAAAACTGATAGCAGATTTGAACTCAGCGACCAAAATTTTATAGAATCGGTTGAACAAACTCATGCAACAGAAAATGAAAAATTATTTGTTGGCCAGTGATGATTGTTTCATTTTGCCCAAGTATGCTGCAAATGCATCAGTATTAGCTCTACTGCAGTATGACAGGTACACATTAATTAGATACAAATCTGACTGTTTCATAAACGTTCTTACGCCTATTATAGAGCCATTTCATTTTGAAAATGGTGAAGCTTTAAGATTTTTAGACAGTCTAACATTTCACTTGTCAGACTGTTTTGTCACTTCGCTGCAACATCAAAGGGAGTTGGTATAACACCAGCTAGCGTGACATTTCGCCTTCCTATACAGTATAATCATTTAAATAAACAAATGTAATCCGTTGTTCATGTACAGAAATATCGCGACCGAAATGTCCCCAGACCGAAACGTCCTGTGACCGAAACGGCCAGACCCAATCGGCTGACCGAATCGATCAGACTGTATAGTCGCGAACCCAAGCTGAACACCTGCCCCGAGATCTAGTGCGCCCTAGCAGTGGACAGTAACAACTCGCTCACACGACGAAGAAGAAAGCTAAGATAACCACGTGCGAAATTGAAAATTAAACAAAACGTATTATGACGACACAACCGTTCTTGAATGGTACACTTTTTACTACACAATTGCTTTAGATGGATCAAATCTACACACTGTTCTGTCAATTTACCTTGTTTATTCTTGATTCTTGAATGTTCAATGTAATCAATAGTTAAAAAATGAACATTTTGAAAACTATTCAAGAATTTTCAAGGACGCCGGAAAATACTCAAGGACAACAAGATGTTTTTCAAAGATCAAGGACATAAACGAGTTTTGATCGAAAATTCAAGGACAGTCCTTGGTGCCAGTGGCGTAGCTAGAGTGTGGGCTGCCCGGGGCGGATCTTGAGTTTGGCGCCCCCGAAGCCGATAAAAGTACACATTGCAGTTGCGAAATGACTGGCCCTTAAAGTTTTGTATTTATATAAGCTAGTTTGTGAACCATTATAATATTACAGTACTCTCACATGCTCAAATTAATGGCATGCTTTAAATACACACCAACAAACTCAAACATTGCAAGTAACAGTTAAACAAAAAGCAAAAATGACATATAGGGAAAAATAGTAAAAAAAGTGCAAAAATTAGGACCATCTTTATTTCTGAAAGGAAAACTATAATTTTCTACACAGTAACGTTTCTTGCCTTTTTGTTGGCAAATTCTTCAACGGCAATGCCAAAATATATTTTATCTGTCAATTGTTGCTCTATAGGCAGTATGGCAAGATTACTCAACCGCAAGGTGCTCATACTAGACCTTAAGTAATTCTTGCACAGTTTTAGTTTCGAAAAACTCCTCTCACAGGTAGCAACACTAACGGCAATTGTGAAGAAAATCTACAGCATTATTACTATATTTGGAACAGAGTTCCCAA
>JGI24158J21664_10003548_pt1 | contig 19638 bp, 11 predicted proteins | sample Ectturendosymbi3_FD_21664 | JGI IMG/M metagenome (IMG submission 21664) | reverse complement strand
ACAGCCTAGGGTCCTGCAAACGATGTAAAGTATTTGTATCAGGTTTGCTATTTTAGGGTATGTAGATTGCAAATACAGTATTAGCAAGTAGGCTATATCATGAGGTGTTAAAATTAGACTACTCAAGTTGCATTGCCAGAACCACTTTCGGAGATAGTGGAAGTTGCCGTACGTAGTCTATAGCCTAACGCTTTTTGGTTGATTTTGAAACGGTGGTGTTCAGAATGCACCGTGCGTTTTTGGTATTTTTAAAATGTACAATACAGGGTGGGCCAAAAGTAGACGTACTCTTGATTGCTTTTTTTATATTTATGGCTGAAATTTTTGGAGGGTATTGACAAATACTGGATCGTTCCGGTAAGGAAATTATTCTACTTTCACCACAGAGTATAAGTAGACTATCCTACGTACTGACAACCTGTCCTTACTTTGATATTCTTAAATTTGACGTTTTTAATGCAGGTGGTCCTCTGTTCCCCTTTGTCACGTCTGTGTTGCATGTTGGGAGATTATTCTATGTCCACTGCCACTTTGGTGCAAAACGTTTTACTAGCTGTCTGATTTATGCCCTTGTTCCATTGGTATTAAACTTGCTTATGAAATCACACTTAGGGAGTATTTCAAAGTGCCAAACAGTCATTACCATAGCATTTAGGAATCGAAAGCTTTCAGTATATTAGCTTAAACTAAACTTGGTTTCCCAAGATCAAAGTAAGTAATTCAACGTGCGGCCATCCTTCATATGTCATTCAATGTGCGGCCCTGGTTAAGATTGTGACATAATATTTGACTCTGTAAGATATTGCGGTTGGACGTAGCTGCTTTATATACTTTAGAATCAAGCAGTTCAGCTTGTTTTGTCTAATGGTGCTCTTTTTTTCATTTGACCATCCTAATTTTGAAAAGTGACCGTTCTCCACTGCAGTTGGTTACCATTAGCAAACTAGTGACTTCTTGGACTGAAGAAATTCCGTACATATAAGCAGGGATGTATATATCAATGGAGGTGAACCAGGCGGTCGCCTCCGCCTCCTCTCCCTTTCAGAGATTCCGTGAGGGCCCCCATTTTGAGAGTTTCGCACTTAGTTTTTGCATTGCTTTTCTAAGATGATTAATCACTTTAGAGCCACATTTAATAAGCTCTGAAGCAAGTCATGTGTTCGTTAACAAACAGCAAAATTTATGCGCAAATGTGCCAAAAGAGGTCCCTCAGCAACTTGGATGTGTAGACAAAGAGCAATTAAAATCAAATGACTTCAAAATATTTATAATGTTAAATGGACTTTCATGCAGAAGCAAATTCCTAGACAAAATGAAATATTTAACTTAATTACAGTTACATTAAACAAAAAAGACCACGGGGTCTCCAAACGAGCGGGGCCCGTAGCAATTGCTACATTTGCTACTATTGTTAATCCGGCACTTGTGAGGGCAGCAAATCCATCTTTTTCTCTGTGAGCGGGAAATCCTCGACAGGCCACTGGTCATAGGTAGTGCATTTGGAAATTTGCAGTGCGGCAATGCGGTGTGCTGTTCAGCATAAGGTTTTGTTGTTTAACTAAAACATAACTGCAATGCAAGATACCTTTACAGCAAAATCAGGCTAAATGAATGCATACACAAATTAATTCACAGTGGTTTTGTTCCGGCTGTAAAAACACACAAGAAATGCGGATGTCAGTAGATGTTTTTTCACTTAGTTACCAGAGTTTCTCTTTCTAATTTCAGTTGCCTACAGCACACGACTGATTATACGATCATAGCTTCCACTTTGATCAGTTGATTATTGCTTTATCTCACTCACGCTATTCCGTAAACATGGGTGTCAGAAGGATTTTTCCAGAGGGATAATAGGGGATTTTTCCCAACTTTTTCCAGGGGGGTGCCAAAAGGGGTAAAATTTGTTTTTTTCCAACTCAAAAGCAAGAAAACAATCTTTTTTGCTAATCATTTCAAAATCCAGGGGGGACCAATGCCCCAACCCCTTCCGACGCCCTTGACCGTAAAAGGAGAAAATTCTCTCTTCAAATTGTGAGCACAGTGAAATTTTCTTGTGGGCCAGGGGCCAGAAATTCATTGGCAATCTTGACGACATACTGAATCCAGTCCGACAGGTTTCAAACAGTCCTACAGTTTAATGCACTGTGTTTTGTGGTTATTTTGAAGATCGGCTTGACCACAAAACGAGACTGTGACATAGCTCGAGCAGGATTTCAGTGGGAAATTTCGTTATGACTTTGGCAGGATTTGATTCATCATTAGCATTTATTAATAAATGGCACACCAATAGTAATACGATACACCTGAATCTTCTGAAAAAATAGCTTGAGAAATATTTGTTGTTGATCATGGATGCAAAACTGAAGCTTGAATCTGTATCAGCTGATAGCGATTTTCATATTGGGCTTGAAACAGGGCTGTGGGTCCAGAACCCAGATTTTAGGCTCCGGCTACAAGCATTGAAGCTTTCTTGGCTCCAGCATCTGTATGTTTTTGATCCAGCTTCTGAAAGTTTATGTTCAGGCACTTCTCACAAAATGAATTTGGTCCGGTGAAACACGAAACACATTACATTGCTCGTATTATTAATGCAACATAGATGACGTGTCGCGAAACGATACATTTGATGGAAAGAGTTCGCGTGCAAAAAGTTTAGGAAATCCTGATCTACACACAAAGAGGAAAATTATGTGCGCATACAACCATCCTCGCATCCATAACTAGTGTGAGGATTTTTGATAAATGATTCAGACTCAGGCTACAAAAAATCTTCAGGATTCACCACCGGCTCTAATCATCCAAAATTGCTTGGGCTGAGGATCAAGGCACCTGGTGTAAAGCCAATGTTTGATGCACAACGACTTTGCTTCGGAGGTTTTCAGAGTTGAGTCAAAACGCTATTACCGAATATATGGGTCTGTTCAGCCAACTTCTGGTACTCATCAATAGGATAAACACGTGAAAAACTGATTGACAGCGCTTGATTCCGTAATCCTACAATATAGATCAGCTAAACTTCGTGGTCTCGAAGAACCCTAACCCCCAATTTATATTACTGCGTTTCTGACAAACCTCTTCAAACAGGTTCACAAATATAGAAAAAATTGCTTATTCATCATCAGCAACGATTGCCATTTTTTTTGTGTTGCCAATACTATTTGTTTTTTTTTACAGGTAGTATTTTGACGAAAAGTAAGACAGATGCATTAACACAACCAAGAAAGCTTCCAACTTGTTCTGTAGTTTAGAGGGAAAATTCAACGTTGTTTTTAGTGTTTGCTGTGACGAAATCAACATGACGTATAGGCAATACATAAATTGTTGTTTCGGAATACTGATAGCACAAAATAATTAAAACTAAGCTGTGTTTACTGATGTATTGTACGAGCAGCAATTAATCATGAAGTCACAACGCTGTAAATCTCTAGACACGACTTTGACCAGTTGGTGAACATTCCTTTCGATCTCGCTAACATTAAAATAAAAAAAATCTGGGCGAAATATTTTGTCACGCATTATTCAATAGGCCAGTGTCATCATAGTCGGTGCTTTGCTTTCTGCCAATTTCGTCTTGTGGCTTCATTATGGTAGATTTATTGCATTAGCTTGCAAGTAATGTCTTCTTGAAATAGCCTTTTACGTTGTTACAGACATCCAAACCATTGTCACGGCATGGCAAAAACTGATTAAACTTATCAAAGCATAAAAACCTTCACAGATGCTAACTTTTTTGTGTAACTAGACTGCGTATAATTAATGCACTTTATTAAATCCTCTGTTAGAGTCTGCAGTACCTTACAGCATAATAACTGACATCCAAAGACCAAAATATAAATGAAGTTAATTGAAACCTTCAACTAACTGAAAGGTACCAACTGAAGCCAGCTGTATGCACATGCCAGGTTTTGATGAGGATGCACAAGTACAACTTGACAGGTTTGACAAGCTAAATTGGCTCATGGCGATGACTGATGGTGCACTTACTCTGTCGAGAAACATTGGTTTATGTTTCGTCTGTAGAGGGCGATGGCCTTCACTAGAGCTCAGGTTTGTGTTGTTGAGCTCAGTCTTGTAAAGCAGTTCAATTGGACAGTTGCAATAAAAAAATATATCCTGTACAGAAGTGATAAAGGTTAAACTGGAGTAATGTTTTTTGAAATGTGTGTTTTCGTCTTGTGGTGGAATGGTTAATTTACGCCCCGCTCGTATTCCGCTCATTGCAAAGCACCGTTGTAATCAGAGTTGCTTCAACGTCTGAACGCTGTTTTCGTGACGGTCAGTTGATGCATTCGCGCATTCGTGGTAACTATTGACGACTGTGGCGTTCTAAGCTTTCCACCGAGAGTACTAACGCCACTTTGCTATGTTGCAGCGCGGTTGACGTTAGCGTCATCAAAACCTGGATTCCGTTTTGTAATCCCTCTTAAGGTTTTCGACACGACTTTTTAGAGAATTGCATTAAATGGACAAGTACGAAAGCTTTCGGATTTATCATAGCATGAGGCTATGCTTTGTCTGTTATTCAATGTGCATTCAATGCTTTCCTGCAATGTAAGCTTAGGTTGAGTGTGTTTGCACTTTATAGTTCTCTGTCGGCTCATGCACATAAAAAAGCATAAACTGACCTTTGTCATCAGTTCTCTTGAAGGCAGTTTGTCATTTGCTCAAAGAGGTTCGAGGAAAACCTTTTTTTCAGTTGCGCTAACACGTAGGTTTGCACAGTGACAATTTGGTTTAACTCTTGTATCATCCACATGGTAGAACAATGTGTTGCTCTGACTTCACCTCTCAGAAGACGCTGACTTTAGGCATGCGTGTGCCATCCTTATGCAGTGGGTTATGATATCAACTTAAAAAAGAACAGCCTTGCTGATAAAGATGGAGAAAGGTTTTGATGGTTAGTTGCATTCACCAGGTTGGGAATAACACTCTTTATTAGAACATGTTAAGGTTGTGTAACACAATGTCTGTTACGATCAACAGACCGAGATGCAGAATATGAGACAAAGTTCGTGTTGTTTTGGTTTAAATGACATTCCTAAGTTTTGCAGTCGCTATTTATAAAAGAATGTGTCAACGAACAATCATAATTAAATCACACCGTTGATTCCCGAAAACTTATGAAACTTTAGCAAAACACCCAAGACGTTATTGAACGTCTGGTATGAACTTTGTTTTGAGCTCAGCACAATGCTGCACGACTTAGTCATCTGCAATTCCCATGGTACAAAGTGTTGATTGTCTTAGGGATTTGTTTACTGTAGGCCTAGTAGTCAGAAAAGGTATATTCGGGAAATGTCGTTAGTGGCATAAAATAATAGAAGAAAACCAGCCTAAATAGCCAAAAAATGCTGAAATGCTATTTTACTGAAGTTGTTGTGATTGTCAGTTTGCTTACTTTGCTTGTGTGTAAATCATTTTCTAATTTAGTTATGTAGGGTTTGACGAAAAAAAGACATGTTCTTTGCCAAAAATGAACGTTGAGGATTTGAGAGATTACCTTTAAAAGTGAGGTTCTGCAAATTTCACAAAGATTTATTTCGAAAAGCAAATTTTACGAAAGAACAACGTGCCTTTTGGTACTGGTTTTCGTTTGCGCAATTTTAAACAAATTGAATATTTTTCCTGCATCTGCTTTCAGAACAGCGTTACCCGAGTTTCCTCGGCGAAAGGCCTTTCGTTGTCCCAAACATTTATCAGGAGAAAACTTTGCTGCAAATATCTCAGATTTGTCTCAAAATCAATTTTGCAAACCTGGTTGCAAACCAATTTCTTGCAAACTTAGCTTTCAACCAAGTCTCAGTTCCGAACTTTAGGTGTCTTTCTCACAGGTCAGTGGCTCAGGGGGACAATGTGGGCGATTTCCACCCCAATTCCAAAAGTTGCATCAAATTATTTTCAGGTTAATAAAAGTTTTGATGTAATAGCCAAAGAATTACCTTAGTCAGTGCAAATCAACGCGTTTGCTCAAGAAACCTATCTTACTTCAGCTCTTAGTCGAACCTGATTAAAGCAGTTTACCAATTGTCCGTGATTGAAACGTTGTTTACAGTGTGTTTGGAAATTCATGTCATGGCTGACCTTCAGTCGAGGTTTATGTTCCGTGTGGAAGTTGGTGATAATGAAATACAACTTGTATCTAAGCGCTTGCAATGACTAACCGAAAGTAAAACAAGGAGTAACACTTTTCGCAGCTGTTTCTGGCGCACCAGCTTGCTATATACCACCTAATGATGATGCAAACTTTATTTCAAGACCATCGCAAAATTCCTCTCTGATAACTCTGGCGTGCTGCAAATAATGTATAACTTACCCTTGTCTGCAGCATCAGCCGTAGCTGTAAATCAGTGATGGGCCAACTTTCGTTATGTTAACCCAAAACGCTCTTTCAGTCGCAATTAAAGGCCCATGCTTATTTTTGAAGGCCCATTTTCAAATTTTTGCTGGATTTAGTTACCTCTTACATAACTACGCCATGTTAACGTCATGAACTGTGAAACGACAAAAATAGTTATAGTTAACGTCAAATAATCAATGTTCCATAGTTGTTACAGTAACCCAGGTTTTAGCGTGTGACGCAACCGGCGCAGGATTGCAACTCTTAGTATCATGACGCGCGGTCCAATCAAAAGTGCTAAACGGCCCATAATTGGACCGTGGACAAAGTTTTCCGACCACCACCTTAAATGAACATTGTAAGTTTTTGTTTTGTACAGTTTTGAAACTAAATTCGTGAATATGGCAGTAATACACGTTTTTATGTATCTTGAATCTCAAACTTTCTCTAAGAAGCAATCCAGTTTCAGTCATTTTCTTACAAATAGCTTGCAATCTGTTTTCTCGCTAAAGCGCATGTGACTACAATGAAATCAAATTGAATTTTTTCCCAGTCGATCGATTTTTTTTAAATACTAAATAATTTTTAAAAAGACTTCAACCGTATACGCCGAAATGGCTTGAACATCGGTTACCCAACTTTTTTGAGCGCGACTCAAATCGAAGTACGGTGAACACCTCACGATCCAAGCCTCAAACAACATATGAAGAAAATAATGATTGGATAATTTTTAGCAGTAAGTTGCTAAGGTCGTTTTCAATGTCAGCAAACTACTCTATTCTCAAGTACCTACGCTAAAGATGGACAAAGACAAGCAGTTGTAACGTTGAAAATTCACAACTCCGGTTAGGATCGCCTGGGCGCGACACATTTTTGACCCTTCGTCACTCTCGTTTGGGTTACGACCCATACTTTGTGAACCACTGTGCCAGATTAACTAACCAACCGTGATGTTAAGCTGGCGCGACAGGTATTTCTTAACTTTAGTGCAGAGCCGTGGCGTTAATCGATTAGCGGCTTCGTTTTGGCAAATACACAAATATTTTCATACTTTGTGTAGACTGAGTGGGTCAAACATAGGCAAGTTTGTTTAGAGGATATGTGTGACTTTCCCCAATTAACAATATTGTTCTTTATCGTATTTGTGAATTATACTGTTAACTCCAAATATCTAGCTAAATAACTGATCGTTTGTGGGACGCAGGCTTAGTGCAAACAGCGTACAAAAATGCTACCGCAGTCGCATTTCATGGCGTTTAATTACATAAAACCCAAACATTTTTCAAATCCGTTTGAGGACTCTAGTTATCCGTTACATTATCAGCAGCATACGTCAACCAGTCGCTCAAGAATTAGACAAGATCTACGTCTTATATGCGCGCAAGTTTTGTACGCCTGCAGAAGCCCATATATCGTCAGAGACTATTACAGCCGTAACTCGCCGGGCGATAGAGTTAGAGAGGTATTCAAACCATCTACGGATTCGGCAAGTCTTATAGTTTTGATTTAAAAAATGTTTTGATTTTGGTTTGGGGTTTCTTGTGGGTGATGTCATAATGGTGGCATGTTTTCGTGTTTTTTGGCTGAGGTTACCTGGCACTGGGCGCCAATCCAGCAAGCCATTTTTTGGCTCAAGTTTTTTTGAAAACTAGGCTATCATCCATGTCTTCATCCTCCCCTGGGAGCAGATCAAACAAGCCGTTTTCGTTGCTCAAAGTTTTATTGGAGTCTAGGCTAAAGAGAGTTTGATGGACTTTGTAGCGTTTCTGGTTCCAAAGTATACCGCAAATTACTTAGGGAAATCCCCGCTAATCCCCTAGAGAATTCTTGAAATATTTGGAATTTTGTCCATAACTTTGGGACTAGAAACGCTAGAAAGTCGATCAAACCCTCTAAAGACTCATATTATAGTCCAGTATCCAAAAAATAACTTCTAAGCCACGAAATCTGCTCATTGGTTCGGCGATGACATCATAGGAAAACTGCAAAACATACCCCAATTATGACGTCATCGACCACAAACCCCAAACCCAAAACTTTAACTTTGTTTCATTCTAAAGCGCAAGACTTCACTAGTCTTTAAAGGGTTTGAATAGTTCTCTAGGTCAATCTGCTGCTGAGTTACGTCTGGCCGAACTTTGACCTGAGAGGGCAAATCATGCCTTTCGTGTTACTTTTTGATTTTTGTCAAATTAATTTTTGAGTCACAATTTTGGCTCCAGATATGCTAGAACACCAATCAAAGGCTCTAAAGACACGGATGGTAGACTGTTTTTTCAAAAAACAAATCTGAGCCAAAAATGGCTCGTTGGGTTGGCGCCCAGGGCCAGGCAAACTTGGCCAAAAAGGCGAAAACATTTCCCTATTATAACGTCACACAGAAAACTTCAAACCCAAATCCAAAAATATTTTAAAACTACCTCTCCCTACACGCCACGTCAGCATCTTCAAGAAAATATTTTTCACGTGCAGAATTGACTGTTGCCAAGTTGTGATGTAGACATATTTGCAATTTAGGTTTGAGAATTTTAATGCTGACCAAAATTTCTGAAAGATCATCATTGATAAGCATGTTTCCTTCAAAAAATGTCATTTGTACTTAATCGCTATTGGTGAAAAAACTAGCAATACCTGTTAAGAGATTTTGGCATTTCTGACTCCGAGTGTAAATCTAGGCTTAACATAAAAGGTTATGGGAAGGAACAAATCATATCATATAAAAGTGGATCATCACCCGAAAAATTGAGAATAAACGTGCTTTGGATAACGTTTGTCAACCTGCTGATTAAGAAAGTAATAAAAGAAATACTGGGCGAGTATCTTTTCCGCATCACCATGAAAGCTTTTGAAGATTACAACAATGTTTCACTACTTTTTAAAGATTGCATTCATTATCAGTTCTCGTCATGCGATTTACCTGCTTCGTACCAACATAACCACTTTTAGATTTGCAAATGTGCAATATATTGCTCGATACATTTGGTAATGCCTGTACACTGTGACATCTCAGATGTTAGCATTCATGCTTTTCATCTTTTTGTTTTTGTCTTAAAATTTAAATAGAAAAAGATCAAGAACCAGCCTACAAAATTAAAACGGCGTTCTTGGAAATTGTTACTGAACGTTTGTAAATAAGTCATGTGGAGTTTTGCGTGTTGTTCCCGAATAGATAAAATAGCGACTTTGTGGTGATAAGAGCGCTGTCTCTGAAATTTCTGGTTGACTTCGACTGACACAGGAACAGTGACGTGCCGTCAGGAGAGGCAAAGGAGGCAGTGCCTCCCCTACCATAATCTTGAAATGTTTAAAAAAATTTAGGGATCCAGAATAACAAATGAAGTAAAGATTTGCCCTTTCATCGTGAAAAGATGCAATGACTCTGTGATTCTAATCGTTTTCACAGTCAATTCATCTGAATTTGCGTATTTCTTCAAGTCAGGCGAAATTCACGCAGGGAAGCAACAACTGCTTGTGCCTTCTCTCACCGGGTGGCTTTCGCATTGAGTAGTCTGTCACCAAACTGAGTTAGTGAGCGCGTGCCGTGCAGTTAATCTCTCTGTAACCTTCATGTCATCTACAGTGCAGTGTTGCTATACAATACACTTTTAATATATGTACTCGCATTCTGCACTCTAGAGGTCATGTAGTTTACGATGGTTAACATTAACAAATTGAATATGCAGCGCTATGTCCGTTCAGCGGCGGATCTGACAGCGCTACAGTGATAAAGCGGCAAGGGAGGCATCGACTGTTTGTGCCTCCCTCCAGCTGGCTTTCGCATTGCGACATGCTGTACAAAGTGAGCTGCTGAGCGCGGAAAATGCAACTAATCTCCATGCAGTTTGTATATTACCACTAGTGTAATATTTGTACACATATGTCCTCGCATTCCATAGTCTAGCACTTACTTCACGTTGAGTAACATGCTAAATATATAGCGTTATGCCAAATCAGCAGCTGGTCAGACATACAGCAACAGTGTTAAGGTTAAGGCGGTGATAGGAGACAACCAATATATCTGCCTCAATGAAAACGTTCCATTGTTACGACATAGACAATTCTATGGTACTGATATGGCATCACTGGCTTGATCGACAAGCCTCGTTATGGAAAATTGCTATGAAAATGTGTGGACTACAACACGATTTTGTGACATGAAAAATCTGCCAAGAATCCTCAGCAGACATGAGAGGTCAACAAATCACATTTAAACCTAATTGCTTTAAAAACTTTTGAAAGCACAAGGACAAATTTGGCTTTGAGCGAACAGCGGAGACTAAATACCAGCGTTCACAAGGCTAAGGTAATTTACATATTTCATTGAAGCTTTCTGCAGCTGCCGACCAAACTGATGGTCAGCATTCTCGATTGGATCACTGTATGCATTGCAGATGTATGCATAAGTTATAAAACTATCAACTTTTCAGTAAAGCCGTTAAACAAGTAGCTGATAAGTCATTTCAGTTTGGCCCTCCTATATTTTACCTTTTTTCAAATCTAGAATCGCCTCTCCACCTATGTGTGTGTCAAAATTAGAATATGGAATAGAAAGCAAAAACAACAGTCAATCTGCAAACAGCCACTTGAGTGATGAATGTATGCTATTCAATTCATACACTCGCAAAATTGTCTTTGAAAGAGACAGTGCCTCCCCAGCCACGAACCTCACCGCACGTCACCCCACAGGAAGTTCATGAAGCTCGAAATTCTTTCGCCCAGCTCACACGTGAACAGGCGGGGATCCCTTTCAACCAATATCTCTATATCTGTTTTTTCTCTAAATTGAAGCGCCTTCTATCAAAATGCATTACAGTTCAGCATTGTGAAATGTACGAGTTGAAGTTCGTTCTCGTGCATACCAGGGTTGCCAGGTTGGCTTTTTTGAGGCCAAATTCCAGAAATTTGGCCTTTTTTGAAGTGGTTTGGCATGAAAAATGATGTTTGGCATGTACGTCAGAGTTTGGAACTTTTTTGATGGTGTTGGCACGAAAAAGCGTTGTTTGGCATTTTTTGAAATCTCTGACTCAGTTACTGCTCTCGGCTTGGGATTGTATCACTTTTTCTCAGGTCAAAGGTCCTCTCTTTTCTACCACGGTCCCATCCTCCAAGATATAAACATCGTTCCCAAATAGGTGACATCACAGGGCGAGAGACACAGTACTTTTTTGGGCAAGACTTCGAAAACTACGGCACATTGTACAGTGTCTTAAGCGGGAAACTATGCTGTATTGGGAAAATAAACAAAAGTTTATGCAAATCAGGCTAAGTGTTGTGATGTACAGTATTTAAGTTTCTTTTAAGAAAGGATCTACTGTATATATTAGGAGTATGTGTTGCTATTTGCAGATTGTTGGTGTTCTTAATGCTTGTATGTAAGTGTATATCAGTGCAGCCACTTCAGCAATATTTTAATATAAGCATATAACAGTGCTGCCAGAATTTGCAGATTTTCATAGAGGTTTAAACCATGATAAAGCCAATTTAGCAGAATCACATACAGGAAAACAGTGAAGTCAACGCAAATGTAGCAGATTTTCATATTATACCAGAACAGCCAGATTTGACCTAGATTTTCTTTTGTAGTAGATATTTTGTGGAATTATGACACGTCTAATGCTGGAAACTATGGCATGGTGCATGTGTATTTTCATAAACTGTGATTTATTGTTTCCGGCATTCGTGGGTAGCTTATTTTCTATCTAGCATTTTCAAGCAAAAGGGAGCATATTTTGTTCTAGCTATGCCTTCAGGGACAAAGCCTCAAATATCATAGGGTGAAAATGAGTAAGAATGTTTCTAGTTTAATTCTGTTTGTTTTTCTAAAGCACAATAGTTGTTTCAATTTGTTGCTTTATATGCAATAATTAGCGCCTTGGTCACGAGCACCACTGTATTTTTGCCAAAATGCTTATCTGGTGATATCAAAATCAACAGCATTCAGCCTGTTTCAGCTTGTTTGGCATTTTTTGAAGCGATTTGGCATTTTTTAACAAGTTGTTTGGCATTTTTTTTCACTTGGACCTGGCAACCCTGATGCATAGAGCGGAACAAACGTGGTTTGATTTGACCAAGGTAATAATGTTGCATTTGCACCGCAAAAGCTTATGAAATATTTTCAAAGTGCCAGCGGGGCTTTTCGTGTTCTGCAAATTTTAAACCTTCAGCAGACGCACTTCGAATAATCTGTGGTCGGTAGGTGTGGTGGACAACAACTTTGATAAACTGATTCAGTCCCGTGTCGATTGACGCATGCCTTCCGGACTTCCAACTATCGACACAGAAGTGGAAGATCATAAATAAGCTTTCAACACGTAACTTTCTTTCGAAAATTTCCCAGCACATCGAAAGCGTCTAATGACAGGGCTAAGCAGCACATTCAGTAAATTTCTTGATAGAGTTCAGTGTGATTCAGAAAAAAAATTTAGGTTTGCAGCAAGCGTTCCACGAAGTAGTATCAATCAGCAATTCTTTCTAATAGGAAATCAATTACAAGTCACATTGCTCAGCTTCAGTCCTGAAATCTCTAAGCAATGCCTACGGTTGAAAAGTTGAAAGGCAAAAGCAGAGAAATCAAGCAAAACTAGACTCAAATGGATAAATCTAAGCACGAGTTGCGGCAAAAAACTCTTTGCTGGGAAACTAACAGAAGAGAAGGAAATTGCGATTTGCCGAGCGGATAAGGACAGAAAAATTGATATTCTGACTTACGAAGATCACAACGCTATTATGATTTAATGAAGATCACAATCAATACTATTATGATTTATAAAACTGCAATAGTTTGAATCAATGTATACGAAGCTTACCTTTACAAAATGATCAGATTATAACGACCTTGTTGTTGAAATCCATACTATGGGTGCAGTGAATGATGAACTGCTGCCACACACAACCGAAATAATATTGAAGGACAACTCGTATCGCAAGATCAATGGGGTGCTTAAGCAAAATTTTTCATTGCAATGCAAGACTGGCCTGCACTAACGCTCTTTGCAAGACGCAGTACCAGTTAACACCAGAGAATTTATTGGAAGTTGATATCACATACATACCGAAACAAATGATATAATCTCAAGGCCGGCGCAACCTATTCGTCCGGTACGGCCATGGCCTCAGGCTCAACAATACATTTTAGTTTTAAGAAACGTGCCCGTAAATTGCTGATAGAAATCGCAGTCTGAAATGACTTGTCTATACTGTACTCCGCGAATTCATCGCCCGCTGAAGTTAAATTGATTGATCATGCATCGATATTGGATACTGGATAGGAGAACGCAGACATACTTTGAGATCCTGATGCGGTCTGCGCTGCTGCAGTACGCATTAAGAATGTCACTGTGGACCACATGTTGTGCAGGATCGCAGTTGATTGGTACGGCTTACTGAATTCAATCACTTCCAGGCAGAGCAATGACGACGAAAGTTACATGCTAGCTGTTTCATCTTTAATTTTGACAAAAGGAAATGCTTACGTAAGGCCAAATGAAGGTTATCAACCAAAATCATCACATTTCCACGAAGACAGTTAGGAAAAAAAGTTATCGTGAACAGATCGTTTCAACCAACTTGTTTGGAACGACTCAAATGGCTTCAGTAAACGGGAAATGATTTTGCATTCTGATTTGTATGTTGCAAAGCTGTCAAAGATGAGAAGGTTAGCCTTTTGCCAAATGCAGAAGAACGTTTTCTATTTAATCAACCTGGTAATCGTGTATATAGGAATTTTCAAGAGTTGATCTTGAAAACATGCAAGGGCGTTTCATATCATGATCAGGTAGATACCGTGTTGGAAATTTGCAATGACGAGACGATTTCATGAAGCTTGAACTCGAAGTAGGCTAAAGCTCCCACTTGTGAAATGACTCTGCAAAGTTGTTTGCAAGGAGTTGGCTACTAATTATTCACGACGCCATAACAATTTTGCCGAAACTGTCGGTCTCTGAGAGTATTGCATTTTCCGGTGTCAGCAAAGTTTTGGGTCTCCTTTGGTTTTACCTACCACGAATGCCACATGATAAGAGGTCTTTTCAGCACTATAAAGCAGATAAGAACTTATTTGCGTACAACCAGGGCATACGAGAGGGGGATACAAGAGGTACATCCTTCCCGGGTCCTGTAGTTGCTGGGAACCGGGAGGATGAAAATTCGCACGTTAAATTTTTCTGCAATCAAGCCCAAAATTGCTAATGTAAGCCGATTGCTAGTATAACAATTAATCTATTTCTATATCTTAGCATGCTAGCTGTTTAATCTATATTCTGATTACTACACAACCAAGCTATACATGTTTCGACGAAGGTTCCTGAAGCTAGGGGTCCTGGTTTCTTTCAGATGCCCTGCATACAACCATAATTTAAACCAGGGTGGTCCAAGATTGCGAGCATGAAGGGCCACATTACAGTTTGAGAAACAATTTGCGGGCCGCAAAGAGAGAAAGTCCATTGCAAATAAAAGACTCGTTTGCTGTTCTTATAGACCTAATTTTTGGTGCACGCCTACCGTAATTTTTAATTCTAGGGTAATTTTTAGGTTTTCTGTTTGCTTGTTTGCGACTCAAAATAGAGATTTTCTGCTAGCAAAAAGATATACAACACACCAACAAATTAACAGAACAATTTTTTTCTTGGTTTTGGTTATGAAGTCAATGTCCGCTTTAATATCCGTAGTCGGCAGAAGCAAGTAGGCATGCAGGTTTCATCAGTCATTCTATTTCGCGTGTCGCTTTTCGATCGCGTCATAATTGACGAAGCACTTTTACAAATTACGAACATGGGGAGCACATCTTCAGCGCAGTATCTTAAGCGGGGGCAAAACAATGGAGGCAATTGCTACAGCGGGAGAAATTGCCCGGTTGCCCCCTGGCTGCGGGCCTGGTTACCCTTCAATTATTTCAAAATTGCTTCCCTAGAATTTCCATGCTATTTCTTGTATGTTTTCTCATGTTTGGTGCTGTATTGCCTCTTTGAATAAGCACTCTTTTTGAACGGATATTACTTGCAACCTCACGAGACACTGTGGTTTGCCATTGTTATTACGGAAGAAACACCCTTCCTCCCAGTTAGAATTGAACTTTCTGTTTTCCTCTGAAACTTCTCTTTTGACACTCATTTTTTGTTAAATTGCTGACTAAAATATTTTTTCATTACTTCCACAATGCACATCTTCTAATCTAACTCGAAAATTAAGTACAAAGTCTATGCTTGCAACAAAGATAAAAATGAACGCATATTTTGTGGTCACAGAGTACTGCAGCGTTAGCCTACCCTAGAGGTAAGCTATGGTAACGTCATAAATTGTAAAATGATATTTTTGCCCCCTAATAGTTACATATTGACCTGCACTTCAATGATGTGTGACTTGCAAGGACTGCGTGGCTAATCCAATGTATTTATGACTTTGTGTAAAATACGGCACAGAAAGCGTTCGCGGGCCGCATGCGGCCAGCGTGCCAGTATTTGGACCACGCTGATTTAAACAATTTGATAATTTTACATGTTCATAAAGAACAAGTTGACAGACTTGATTTAGACAAAATTGGTGAAAATTATTTTTCTGGTTGTGAGGACAAACTGAGAAAGATTGGTTAATTTTTGTGAGTAGTTCGAGAATTTTGTCGGCTCGTAACATTACTTAGACTTACTGGAGGACACTTTTTTCTCTTTATGTCTTTTGACTCAAGTGCTGAAGAGTTAGGCAAACAAGTCTGTAGTGTGCATTGCAGTCAATGGTTTTCATTTTGCAGAATTCGATATGCAGAACAGTCGAGAGCAATGTTCTCTCAAATTTTTTCGAACTCCGAGGAAAGGAATAACCTGCCTACTCAGTAAATCTTTTGTTCAAGCTTTCAGTTCAGGTTGGAATTTGAATTTAGATCCGCAACAGAGCTGTGGCAGAAAGCAGTGGTGTAACTACGGGTTTGAGCCCGGAGGGAAACTTAGCTGAAAGGGGCCCACTAGCCAACACTGGTAAAGAACTTGAAAAATGATGGTGAATCCGGATGTGGATGGCTATGCAAAAACCCTAAATCACCAGAAAATACTCCGAAAAACGAAAAAAATGAAAAATCTGCTGAAAACGAAAAGAATACTGAAACCGAAATATAAGCTCAGTGGCGGCCCCGTTTTTATAATTAGCTTGCCATGAGGGCGATTCGCGCCTCTGCCTCCCGTCAATTATGCCACTGATCAAAAGTGCTTACGGGGCATCGCTTACTATGAATGGCTAGAAAAGATTATCGTTTCTAGAGAGTTCAGAGTCGCAAAAGAAGCGCTTGCTTTGGGGAGCAATAGTTCCCAGAATCCACTATTTTGCTGACATTGGCCGTACCACTAAGAACGAGCTAGCACCGGCTCTGAATCTGCTAAGAACAACACCACGTCACGCATTACTGCGTTTATAGATTATACTGAAACCTATTACCACAAACTTTTGCAAAAACGGCACAGACGATTTTTCTCAAGATAGCCGTAAATATGTAAATATATTGGAGACCTTCTCAACTGGAATGAACGCTTGAACAAAACCCTAGGAATTGAAACATGTGTTTTACATTGTGACGGCAGATGTGAAAGCACTGTACCTATGCTTGTGCAGAGACACTATGGCTAAACCTCGTGAATGTGTCTTAGGAGGCATTTCATCATAAAATACCAAGGCCCGCAAAATGATTGTCGAAATGAACAAAATTTTCTAAAACAACGTTGTTACCCAACATGGCGATCAGTTATATACTCACAAACGGAATTATAACCGTTAGTAATCACTGGCAAGCATTGCTGTACATTATATCCTACAGCCAATTGCTGGCGTTATAAGTGAGGCAGAACTTTACCGAAAATTCGACGATGACATAATGAAGCGTGGTCCAAATACTTTTTACCTACGGACCATTTTACAAAAAAGTGACAACTCGCGGGTCACTTCCAATAAAATTATCTATAATGTAACACATTCACAACATTTAAAACCAAACAGGGGAACATAGGTGAGTGCATCATTAAAATTATTGCACAATGCGAAATACCAATTTTTTGCAAATCTCTATAAGTGGGATGCCTGTGGTCAAGACTTTTCTGTCACCATCGTTCTTTCATCAATGCCATTGTTAGTGATGAAAGTCGGAAACTATCGTCCAGTGTTCCATCTGCCATTCGATTTCTGTTTTTAGATTTGACTTGCTTCATTGTAGAAAATTACTCTCACACACATATCTGTTTCCAAACATTGAGTGCATTTTTAGTGCAAAATCGTTCAGTTTGGGAAATCTATCTTTGCTGACTAATTTCCAGAAGCTCCCTGCAGTCTCTAACACCGTTAGTATTGTACATTTTTATTAAAAGATGCTATGCTGGTTGCCTATTGCAGGGATGGGCAATCAACGAGACTCGAAGGCCACTTTCAGAAGGCCGCGTTTAGCGCATAGATAGACAAATTTATTTGACGGTACTGTGTTCATCACGCCAGATATACTGTTGCGATCGGAAAGCCCGAGCGGCATGTGCGCAAAGCTTCACATTGCGGCAGGAAGCAACAATAGCGTTCACGCACCGCAATCACTCCATTATCGCTTTTTCGCGCCACGTATATGTATTGTTGTTCTTCGCGCACATCCCGTTCGTGGTGAATCACACATTCAACGCAACGCCACCGGATAGGTTGCAAGGTTGCAACAGTACTCTTCAAGATACGAACGTCGGGGCACCGAAAAAACATAGAAGTTATCTAGACAGATGCCCTACAGCGGAGGGTTAGTGGCGCGCAGTACCTTCTGATATGATCGCAAATAAATAAAACAAAATTGTACACAGAAAAGATATTTTTCATTGTTCTTGCAAATTTATTTTATCCAGCTCAAGCAATTCAGTGAGACAAATGTAACCTCACACGCTTTCAACAAATTTCAGATTTGAAGATTTTTCCTGAATACTTCCGCGGGCTACTGAAAACACTGTGGCGGGCCACATGCGTCCCGCGGCCTAGTTGAACCACTGACATAATGGATTACCGCATCAGGCAGATAGACATTTTTATTTAACGTCTGAAAAAATCAGGTATCAGGGGGAGGAGAATGACCGCAAGGTCTTCGAGTCATCCTCCCCCGCGAAATACAAGTCAAAATGCACAGAAGACGACCAAAAGTCTACAAAATTCATATAGGCCTGCATACATCTGCAAAGACGGTGCAGACATATCCACAGGACATAAGCACACATAAACAGGACATGAAAACAAAAAGACGCGTTACAACACAATTACAGCAGACAAGCGGAAAAATTAAGTTTTTATAGTATGTGAGGATGGTCAATTAAATAATTTTTCTGTAACCTACAAAATCGGAAATATGTGACTAGTTTAAAATCCTTTGGAATATATTCCATATTGTTGGTCCTCGGAAAGAGGAGTGACGTCGTTCATTCAGTGTCTTAGCTAGGGGAATTTTATATGTTAATTTGGAAGTTTGCCTCGTTTCTCTGTTTATGGCAGTAGAAATGTTGAAACCATTTATGATATAATCAGGAAAGATATCATGATAAATTTTGTACATATGTTTTGCTAATTCATAATTGTAAATATCCTTGATCTGTGGTATCCGTGCTGAATAAAACAGATCTCTAAGTGTAATGCGCTCTCTACGATTAACTTTAAGTAGACTACAGATAGCTCCATTATTCAACTTTGCTAGATCAGCAATATTTAACCAATTGGTTGTAGCTCAATTCAAAATTCCGTAAATTAGATGGTAGTAGACCAGAGAAAAATAAGCTACAGTATTCTTAACAAATGCACATCAGCAAAAGGTTGGAGTTTAAATAAAACGCTGGTTCCACTAGCGACCTTTTTACCTAAGTTTTCTAAGTGGGAGGTCCACGTTAGTTTAGAGTCAATAAGAATCCCCAGGTATTTTACAGAATCTACTTGGGAGAGAGTTTGCTCAGAACAGAATATATTTATACTGTGTCTTTGGCTTTTATCACCGAAGAGAATAAAATTGGTCTTTTTAAAATTGATTGTTAATTTGTTTGCTTGTATCCAGGCTACGATACTAGTCAACTCACTGTTGACAGATTTCAAGTTCACGAACACTCGCATTTGATAAAGTTAAGGTAGTGTCATCAGCAAATAATAACGTATTGAATTTAGGTACGGAGGGTAGGTTGTTTATGTACAGTAAAAAAAGGATAGGACCAAGCGTAGAACCTTGGGGACACCGCAGGTAACGTATCTTGTATTTGATTTAATATCATTAGCATACACAAATTGTTGTCTTTTGGAAAGGTAACTTTCAAAGAATTTGTTAGTAC
>JGI24158J21664_10003547_pt1 | contig 19639 bp, 17 predicted proteins | sample Ectturendosymbi3_FD_21664 | JGI IMG/M metagenome (IMG submission 21664) | reverse complement strand
TTTTACCTCCGACTCCGCAACCCTGGTGTCAGGACTCCCAAACCATCCTTTTTCTGTCGCCCATAGTTGTGTGAATCGTTGTTGATTAAGCTTTTGTGTAACACAAGAGCAACCGTATACCAGGACAAGCTGTGTTTCGCTAGGGCTCTGCGAAGATGCGTAAAAGATGCGCGTACCTTCAAAATCTAAGCGGCGAAAATAAAACGTTGAATTTTGTACCAGCAGCTTTCTTCCTCCGTGTAGTCTGCTGGATTTAGACGGGTTGGGAATGTCGTCTTTCAACACGAACATCGACTACTGTTTCGGCCGATAAAGATTTGAATTGCTGAAAACCTGCGATATTTTATCTTTTCTTGCAGGAATACAACAAGGTCAACGTCAAAATGCGTCTCCATTTCTACGACGAAGCCATAAGTCTCATAAGCAGACTGGCCCGCATCATGCAGAGCTCACACTACCAGTCCCACTCTGTCTTGTTCGGCGACGGATGTCCTGCCATGGCATCGCTGATCGTCAATCTATGTGCGTAATTACGTTCACGTGTAATGCAGTCTGTTGCTTTTCCATTTTGTGAAGAAGCACAGCGCAATTTGTGTGAGAGTTTTTGGCAGTTTCGTTGTGAATCAAACGCGATTTTAAAACAAAAGTGAAATTGAAACTCATATCTGCACCAATGTATATATCAGAGGTCTCCAAACTACGGCCCGAGGGCCAAATGCGGCCCGCGAAGCGATTTTGCCAATAATGAAAAAATATTATATTTACGAAAAATTTGTTGAATGGCTACAATGTAATGTATCCCGAAAATTAACACTGCGCAAGTTGTCCGGCCCTCGAACTGTTTTGTAATAGCTTATGTAACCTCTGACAACAACTTTGGAGGCCCCTGGTGTATATCATCGCACGCGTGTTGATCACACCAGCACCGCTGAGAGACAGAAATATTTTGACGGCAGACGAGTGTTTTCGAATGACTTAAAAGCCTTTTACTTTTTCTCACACAGCTGCTCACCTGGGAGGGTTCCGCGTGGTCTCCCTACCGCCACTGATTTCACCCACGCCAGGCAGTCAAAACCTGTCCCCCGCCAAAGCCACCCCTTCCTCGCTTCCAGAGCGCGAAAAACAGAACTTGCAGCATTTCAAGCAATTTCTGGTGCAGCTCTACAACAACGCTGGCGTCAAAGGCGAAAAGATTGTTTTCCTTCTCCACGACGACAAGTATTTACTACCTTCCGTGTTTTTTGACGCGTCACGTCACAGCCATACCATGGGGTTGGATGGGGAAACCGATTTCGTTCTCGCAACAAAAAACGTGAAAAATCGGCCAAAAACATAAATTTGTAATCCTTGATGAGCGATAATTTGTAGCTCTGCAACTGTATGCTGGACATGAATTTTTAGCTGAATTACTTTACACTGACCGTCGTGTGTAGTGCTGTGTTGGGCTTACAAGGGACCGAAGCTCAAGCAGGAAGAGTTGACGAAACTGTGAAGACTTTTTTGCATCCGTTCACCCATTTCCAATGAAAAGAAGGGGAAACTTTGAGGCAAACTATCGAAATAAGTGAAAAACAGAAAGTTGGGCAAAAATGCAGAAATTTTGCCAAAATGTCCTTGATATATCAAACAACGTAACCCCCTTGAATGTTGTGTTTCTTGTCACGGTTATATCTGTGTTCGCTGAAGTTCCACAGTAAGGGATTGAAGCTGTTATTTTAAAATTTGCTTCCTTTTATTTAGAAGAAACAAACACCACATGTAAACGTTGCGCAAAAGCCCCGGGTAAACTCAGATGAAGCACAAAAAACGTATCTATGCGCCAATGAAAGCCAATGTCAAGTCGTTTACTTGTCGTTTTTATTGCTGCAGAAAGAAGCGCCAAGATATAATCGATTGTGTTAATTTCATGGCTGTGAAATCATTGTTCATAAGCAGCACGGAATGTCTTTTGTTCATGTTTGAACTCGTGCTGCGTATATATACACTCGTGTGTAAATCTCTGACTTGTTCTTCTACAGTTGGTTTGAATCTCATCTTTTCCCACAAACAGAGACATCAGTCACGAATGTTTGACTGTGATTGAGGAGTTTGTCTGCTACGGCGCCATCTCGCATCTCTTCCCGCGGGACGAGCAAACCACAATCGCCAACTCGGTGAGAAGCGAGGTGACCGCAGCCGGTCTCACCTACTCGAAGGAAGTAGCATGGCAGTTCTTCCTTTCCACGGTCACTAAGAACCTGAGAGTCGTCCTGATTTGTTCCAAGCCAGGTTGGTGTGAGTGTGTATTTGGGTTAGCGTTTGCGAACCCATGAATTCCAGTCTGTCAGTGCAAGGAGAATATGGAGATGTGTGTCACGATGCAATCATTCGGAAGACCTTGTCGACAAATGCGACTGTTTACAAGATCGTGTGTTGGAGCATTCTGGGCTGTCGTTGTATACGTTCAGTATTTAAGCCATTACCAGCGAAGCTGCAGCAAGCAGGGCATCGTACCTTTGTTTGTGCACACACACATTCGAAAAAATTCGGAATTGAGAAAGTGCGTTTGCAGGTTTTGCAAACTTCAATTTGCGGCATTTTGCAGGGTATTGTTGTTGCGATGCGAACTGCCATTTATTTAAATCGCTTTGAATTTGTTTGTGTTTGCAATGCGCTGAAGTGCAATATATTCTTTGCAGGCACTCCCTTTATGGAAAAGAGCCTGGAATTTCCATCTCTGTTTGCGCGGATGAATATGATTGCCTTGCATCACTGGAATCGCGAACAGTTGGTTGACAACGCCATTTACTTGTTCAACAGACGTCAGAAAAATGATGTCGCCGGAATTGCTAACGACGATGGAAGTGACGTCATCACTGATATGCCGGGGGCACGCGGTAGACGTCACGTAATGGATAAGCGTGGTCAAGAGAATGTGGCCCACCTTCTGGCAAACATGCATTTAGCAGTTGAAAATAAAAATGAAACCAGGTTTTATAAGTAAGTTTTGCAAATATCACCGTTAATTGATGTATTATGTTATGAATTGCTGTACAGTTTAAACGACGACAGAGTGCTCAGAAAACACCTTTTTACAGTCAGTCGCTTTACTTCACAATATTATTAGCTGTGAGCATTTCTTCAAGGGGATCTTAGTCGGTGGGTTTTACGTCGTCTTTTTGAGGCGCTCTCTGACTTTCCTAAAGCTCTTTGTGAATCCCGAGGCAGACCATGGACCCGGGTTCGTATCCCGGATCAGACTTGTTTTGGGTAGTTGCGAAAGAGTATAGGCAGCAGTGGGCGCTGAAAACCTTCAGGTCTGCAGTTATTTTTCAAATCTACTGCCTCTGCGGCTTTTTCCAAGCCACAAGAAATTATTTGTTCCATAAACAAACAACCGCATCAAACTTTCCACTTCCTTAAATTTCACCGCTTATAGTGTGTGTGAGATGTGCTATATACTGTCGATGTTTTTGAATTACTTTTCACGAAATGTGCTGCGAAGCAACTCACAGTTGTTTTTGTTGCGATTGTTTGTATCTGGCTGGTGTACCCGATATTTCGATCCCTATTGCAGTTCCTGTTTTTATTCCTGTCGACGACGTTCCGTAATCCTGCAATAGATCCAAGTTGTACTAGCGCTAATTTTCATTGCTATTTCCTTATGCTTGCTGTTGTTTTGTTCTGTCGTTGTTTCTACGAACGCTCGACGCGACATTACAAAACTGCTCGACGCGACATTACAAAACATTTAGGGCACGCTGCAAGATTGCCATTAAATAAATAAAAAATGTTGTCAGTTTTATCAGTTGGATCTTCAACGTGTTTTTTTGTAATTACTGACCACGCTAAATGCATTTACCAGAGTTCCTGGTCACGTGAGCAATTACGCCTACGAGAAGCTCGTCGAGCGTTTCGTAAACGTGTATCACGAGCGCCGCCAAATGGTGAAGAAGAGCCACGTTGCCACACGAGGCGCTTTGGAAAATATCGACCGCGAAAATGCTGTGGCCGAGTCACTTCAGAAAGACCTCGACCGGGAGAAGAAGGTTGGTGAAGATTTTATTGATTCCGAGTTGATGCTGACATGGATCACTTTCCATCGTTTTTCTCTCTTTTCCTGCGTTTGTTTGCTGGTGAAACAGGTTTTGTTGTTTGTCTTGTTACTGTGGGTTTTCGTTTTCTCAGATCCTGTTGTTGTGCGATCCTGATGTGCAACTTTACTTCTGCAGGTGCTGGAGGAACACAAGGCAGGCACCTTTCAGCTTTTGGCTCAAATTGGACAAGACATGGTCATCACTGAGCAACAGGTTTGCCGAAGGATAATATTAATTGCATAAGATCGAAGCTACAGGGTCATTTAAAAACGGCAGCCGTCCGCAGCAACGACGAAAGACGTTCTTCAACTGCGACATCAATGCTCGGTTGAGTCACAAACCTCTTTCTTTACGCGTNCAGGAAGAAAAGGATCCTTGCGCCTGATCTGAGTANTGCCGTGCTGCATCNAAACGGGGAATCGTTGTTTAAATTCGGTTTTCTTTAAAATAAAAAGTGATTCAGTAGTAATTTTTGTTCATCTAGGTCTCGGCAGTGAAAAGTCAAATCAAGAAGATTAAACACTTGAAGAAAGCTTTGCCGGAATACCAGTTGGCCCACGAGAAAGCTGTCTTCAAAGCTGCGGCAATCGTTGCAGACACCAAGAAAGTTGTCAAGGAGATTGACGTTCAGGTATGAACTTGTTCTATTCTTAAAGAAGCTTCGCCGTGCCTGACATGTCACCCTACAAAGCGATGGTCCCTCAAGTTTTGCTGAATCAGTTTTTAATTTTTGAGAACGAGCGTTCTAGTTTATAGAAGAGTCATCTGATAAAAAAGTTGTTGCCTTACCAGAGAGCTTCATTTATTGATCGCTTTTTTGGCCGATTAATGTTTCTCTGTACGTAAAAAAAAGTTGACGTTTTCTGTGAAAGTCGTTAGGCCAGTAATTTGTTTAAATGACGTGAGACTCCTACGTCGCAAAAGCGAGGTACGGATAACTTGTAAATTTTACAAAAAAATTTAGACGACTCTTGTACGAATTGGATGCTGGTTGCAACAGTTAGCTTTCGATTCAGAACTACAGTGAATTATTTTTATTTTTATCGCTGCTTGATTTTGGATCAAATACCAATTGTGCTTTATTTTTTTTCAAGGCTCTGTCTGAGCTGCGTTCGCTTCAAAAGCCGGACTCAGACGTGGAAGACATGATGGCTGCGATCATCATGATCCTCAAGTCCCCTAATTCTGACGTGTCGTGGAGCAAAGGTGCAAAAAGGCAAATGGCCAACTTGGACAGGTTTTTGGACGAGCTGTCCAGTTTTGACGAGATATCACTACCAGTGGTGAGTTATCAGCTTTCTGCTTTCCTTTATCGGCTCTGCTCATTTTCCAGCTAAATCACGTTCACAAGTCATGCTTTGGTGCAAGTCAACTGTTGCCGTTTTTACGACTCTTGTTGTTCTAAACATTGTTCGTTGTAAAAAATCAAAAATACTCTGCTTGCGAGAAGTTTTTAGGACGTGCTGCGCGGAGTGACAAATAAGTGTTTTCGGATTTATGGCACGTTTACTTTTCTTCTTTTGTTGTTTCCTCCATTTAACTGCTGTATTCAGGCGACTTTGGAAAATCTAGAAAGTTTCTTGGAAAAAGATACTTTCACTTCAGAAGCACTGATGCAAAAGTCAAGTGGAAACACTGCAGTAGGTCAGTGAGGCATGTAAAGAAAGTTGCGTATATGTTACAAAATGGCGTACGTTTTTGCAGAACGGCAAGGCTTATCTTTTGTATGAATTTGCGGCTTGTCTCATGTAGTTCAGCGACTGGTTGAACCCGATTTTTAATAATAACCGCGACCTCTTGATAAAACCGTTTACAATTACATTTGTTTAGTGTTTGACGAAAAAGCAACGATTCAAAATTCTGCAATTGACAGTTTTCCCAAACACGGCATAAACCATCCGCAACCACTGGAAACAAGTTTTTGAGCAGTAGTTTGCGAAACCTATCTCGGGGCCAACGAAAATTGCGTAAATCTTCTCGTTTTAGTGTAACCATGACTACACTGTCATCCAACAATTTTCATGAATCGTTGACTGAGCGCGTTTGGTGACATTCTGCATTTATAACTTTTGTTGGAAGAACCGTTTTTCAGCAGCGCTTGATCTGCTAACAATGTTGGCTGAGCTCTGCGTTTGCGTAAAAAGGGAATCTATGTTTCACCATCGACCATATCAGATTTGACGCGTGATGTTCTCTTTCTTTAAGGTTCGCTGGTAAAGTGGGTTAAAGGAGTGTATCGATATCACACAACTCTCATCAGCAAAGTCAAACCGCTTCATGACAAAGTCGAGCAGACATCAGTAGCAATAGGTAAGAAGTACAGTTTGTGTTGAAAGCTGTAATTCTACGCATGCGCGTTAACCACTGTTTAAACTTTTTTGACCAAAATCGGGTTTTTACGACAAGCGTATCATTCGCAGTAGCAATTAAGTTCGGCACCTCTCTTCTAAAAGCTCTAGTGTGAAGTAACATATTAACTAACAACTGTAAAATCAACTTGTAAATTTACACAGGTATAATGCTTCAAAGTCCCACATTACCACATTTGAAATGCGAAAATTTTGCTCTAACACCAGCATCGCGTGTCCACTGCCTTAGACACTTGCCTCAAACTCCTTAATTTTCAAAGGCGATGCTCAACACAAACTGCGCCAGCTCGACAGCAAGAAAGAAGCGCTCGAGGCGCGTTTGCGCGATCTAGCGGAAGGTTTCGAGCAAGCAACTGCTGACAAAAACACTCAGGAGGAGAAGCGATGCGAGATGGAGGAGCACCTTCGCGTGGCGGCGCAGTTCAGGCAGATTCTGGCCGGAGAAAGAAGGCGGTGTTGCGCTGTGCTTAATTCGTTTCAGGTACAGTGGAATGTGTGTCAAGTAAGCCATACTTTTTGTGTGTGGCAAGCCTTCTGGGCTCATTCTTAGGACTCTGATGACATTTTAAAATGTCCACAATCCTGATCAAACTTCTTTCAATTTTTAACCGCACCAAAGTTCTAGAAAGTCGTTGGCTCCTGTATGTGCCGTTGCACCTCCAAATATTTTGTTCGGAATTTGCGTCATATACTTCTGGTAAACGCAGCTTGGGATTAAGTTGAATAGTAAATCACAACGCCGAGTAATTAAATTGGAGGAATGCGTATTTTTCCATGTCTGTGTTCAGCAAAATTAACTTTCATTATTATTTTGTTATTGTATACGACTTGGTGGTCAATCTTACTTTTCTGCGCAAAAACAAACAAGACACCTGTGTTCACAACAGTTCAGTTCCTTCTTATGCCATGGCGCTTTGTCAGATTTTTGATCGAAAAGATCGCTTACCCCATTTTGCAGGATCGCTTAGACTGGGTGACGGGGGCCGCCGCCGTCTCCGCTGGATTCGCGACGTACCTTTCTGCTTATCCTCACACTCTCCGAAGAATGCTGCTCACGGTGGATTGGCCCCAGTGTCTCGCCGAGCGGGGAATACCGCTTGTGTTCGACTCCACCGATCCTGTTAAAGGTCACGTGATCGAGTTCATGCTTGACGTCAACGGTGAGCGACTGGCGTTCGTGCCTGTGTTCTTGCAACTGTATAATGTTCATAAAAGGAAATGTACAAATAAATGTAGTACTCAAAGCTTGCCATCAAGAGTAACCAAGTGTGTGCGTGTTGATCTGTCTAGTGGTAATGTGTCTAAGGCAGCTATGTCCAACCCGCGGCCCAGTCGAAGGTTTTGTGCGGCCCAGTTTAGGTTTTCGCTGTGGTAAAAGTATCCTACATACTGACAACCTGTCCTTGTTTTGATAATTTTGAATTTGACATTTTTGATGCAGGTGGTTTTCAGTGACACTGTTACGTTTGTTGCTATTGCAGTTAGGATTTGAACACTTTCAGTATATTCGTTTAAGTTAAATTTAGTTTGCAAAGATTAAAGTAAGCCATTCAATGCGCGGCCCTCAATAATATGTCATTGAATGTGCGGCCCTGGTCAAGATAGTGACATACTTTTTGGCTCAGTAAGCCATTTGGGTTGGACATAGCTGGTCCAAGGGATTATATGTCGGGGTGTTTAATTGTCTGCGTGATTAACTGTTTGGTGGTAAAATGTCAGTGGTTATATGATCGTGATCAAATGTCTGTACACCGGTTTATTTGAAGTAGTGAAAAGTTTTTAGCCACTACCCCCATATTTTGTTTTCTTGATAAAATACAACTAAAATGTAAAATAATATAAAGGTTTGCTCAACTTCTGTAAGTAAAATTGACGCCGACGTTTCAGCCAATAAGACAGGAAAGTCTTCATTAGTCAAATGGAAGGTAGGGTCGAATTCACTAAAAGTTCTGACGTGAATACAAAAAGACTGACCAGTATCACGTACAGATCACAGCCCATGAAATCAAGGCAACGCCAGTCTTAAAACACGTTAAAAACAAAGCGGAATATGTTCGGTGCCACCGTTCTAACTGCTGCTAACTTGTTCTATCCAAGAAATACCTCCTGTCTTTCAGATAACATCCAGGACGTCAGTCCGCGCAAAGTCAGTGAAGGTGACGCGACACTGGACGCGGTAATTGCGGCTGGCAAGATGGCGACTGCGCAGGAAGAGGAAGCCACTGAAACAATCGGCCGTTCAAACTCCGACGAAAATTTCGAGAGTATGTGCCGCTTTTTCAGCAGGCACGCCTGCGTGTAGTTCGCTTTTTTCTGTTTCGTGTGCCCTCAAAGGTTTGTTTAAAACACGATCAGCTATTTGCCGCAACGATTCTTGTCTCCGTTTTGTGATGAAGGTGATCCAGTTTAGGTTGAAAGTAAGCCATCTTTTATTGCGTTTTTTGTCGATCAGTGGATACTTCTAACGTCGGATTGAACACCTTGCCTCCCGTTGCGGAAGAAACAGACGCCGATGACGAAGCCGATGATGTCAACAATGAGCCTGTATCTGCTGAAGGAGAACAACAGCAAGATGAGCAGCCCGTGTCCGAAAAACATCCCAGCCAGCCGGAAGTTGAAACGACGGCAAGCCGATTCTCGCAAGGTGTCGCACTGCAAGCTTACTCGGTCGAGAATCTTCCATACATTGATCCGGTTGAGTACCAGGTGATGTGACTGTGTTAACATCGTCGGGAAAGCTACTGTGGTTCACTGTACCTCTAAGCAAGGATCTCTCCGAGTGATTTTGTCAAGCCTGCTCTGTTTTTTTTGCGTGAATTTGTTTTCCATAAACAGCCACCCCATCACTTTAAACCTTCTGCTTGGCACAGGACATTGCAGTAGTTGAATTGTTTTTAGTTTCATTTATCCGAAACTTCAATGACTGATTGCGTTTTTTTGTCCCAGGCCTTTCTAAGCTCTCTTATGAAAGTCCTAGTCGGCGAAGAAGTTCTGCAGGAATGGGTAACCAAGGATTTTGCCCATCATCAGGTAACTTTTCGTTTGGATACAGTAGTTTTTATGCATAATATAGATTCAAAGCTTTGTGCTGTTTTTTTGGGTGGGAGCTATACCAGTACATACATATCATAAAAACGATGTTTGTGCCACAACATATACTTACACAGTAGAATTCGCCCACATCTGTACCTTACGGGGATGTAGAAGTGCCGATATACGCGAACTGCAGATATAGGCAAATTACCTTAAACCAGCGTTTCCCAAAGAGGGTTCCGCGGAACCCTAGGGTTCCACAGACAAGTCTAAAGGGTTCCACGAGCTATACTTTCCAGTTTTAAGCAAAAACTGCTGATATGTCCTTTAACCCCTTGGACGTGTGGCACCCCTATGTCGTTTGATCTAGCTTGCTTTATAGTTACTTTTATTGTGCATTATTTTGTTTACTGTACGAAACCTTAGTAACGGCACTTTGGGTGAAAAAAAAAACGTTTACGTTTACTTGGCAGTTGTGACGGGGCTTCCTTATTCACTTAAAATAACCTTGCAGTGTTCAGAGGGCAAAAAAGTTTGGGAACCACTGCCTTAAACCATTCAAACACCAAGCGTTTTTTCGATGTTGAGGTGTGTTATGTAATCATTTTTTCCATCTACTATCATACACTATCAAATAAACGTAAATGCCAATGAAAAGTAGTGGTACATGTAGTTACTTCTTGAGGTTAGCTGTGTAACGTGTTTCGAAGCCGAGATCGTTACGTCGGAATAAAGATTAACACCGTAGCAAGGATTATATGCCGGAAGTGTGTCACTCATTGTTTGTAGCCGTAAGTGCCATTGTAATCGAACATAACATGGTGATAAAAAGTGGTGCTACTATAGGCAAATTACCAGTTTAGGCGAGGCCGATGCAGCGAGTTCCACTAATACACTATTGCGCTGATCTCTAGCAGTAAACTTGTTGCCGTCACTTGGACCTGTGAGCGTCACATCAGCTTTAATTACAGTAATTTTTAAATTGCTAGTTTTGCAGTGCAACATGGTTACGCGGCCTCATTCATCTGAAGCTTATCCCAGGTAGTCTAGCATGACTGCGATCAGGGCCACGGTGTGGTGATGGAGTGACCTGGCGTTTGTTGTGGTTGATGAATAATGTAGCTATGGTCGTTTTGCTGGGGTTGGTTGTAATTGCTGTCAGAGCCAGCGTTGCGTAAGTCTATGTGGTGCACAAGACCAACATTGGCGCTTTACTGAATTTATTTGACCTTGGTACATTTGCCTGGTTCGCGTTCGACCGTTATTGTTGATTAGTGTTATGAATGCGCGTACTATTGAACTACATGTTGTGGAAGCAAATCTTCTGTCGAGATTGTGAAGTTTGCTTCAGTGAAAATGAAATTATTGCCCATCGTTTTCAGCTTCAAAATGCAGCTGTTATGCTGTCGTCATGGCAGCGACCACCTTTGCTTCTCGATCCCTACTTGACAGGCGCTGATTGGTGCGCTGTCCACCTACGTCAGAATCGCAACATCACCCCAGTAAATCTTGCTCCCAAAATTGATTCAGCCCACGTGACCGCTGTTGAAAAAGCGGTTCTCGGAGGTATGTTCTTGAATATTGCACATATTGTATTTCGTAGGATTTTCACCGCAAGCATTATTTCAACAGTGCCGTGTTTATTCACCAAAGACCTTCACAAATCATCGCATTTCGTTAAAGTTTGAACCCTGGTGGATTTTGCCCGCAGTGATACAGAGAATAAATACCTCGGACATCGTTTAAATGCGATATAAACTAAAGGTTGCATTGCATTTACTTGGCTCATCGCATCTGACAGGACACACTCTCATGCTGATGGACTGCGAGCATCACGCGGGTGCCCTCGTGCGTCCATTGATTCATTACTCCAATACCGCTGGACGGCGTTCGGAGCGTTCGGACGAATCGCAAACTGTCCGGTTTTTAGGAAGAAGGCTTCTTTGCCCAGACACTTTCAGGTAAACTATAGTAAAGTGTTCAGATAAGGACGCCTAGTTCAGTTTCAGAAGATGTCTCTAGTTCATGATTCAGGATCAGTTGGTCCTTTTTATTTGTTTCGTGCATAACCTATGTGATTACATTTAGGCTTTACCTCACCACCACGCAGATGACATCATCGCACTTTCATCCTGACATCGTTGCAGCGACGCAGCCGATCAGCTACGTATCAAACGCAGAGACACTGCAGGTGATAACAAGCGTTTGATCATGTTGCATAAAATCTCTTTGGGAGTGAATTTATTTAAATATGGTTTCAAGCTGTTACTTTTCCAACCATCTCACCAACTTCGATATCGATGAGCACTGTAATTTACTACTGTAATGTCTGAAAAACACAGTAAAATCCAATGATGGTATTTCTCAACGTTTCCGTTTTTTTTTATCCCAATACTCTTGCCATTTGTCTGTTGCTTTTTTTGCCACAGGAAGATCTTCTGCTGCGGGTTCTGATGCGCGTTCGACCCGACATTTACCGCGAGCGCCGTCATGTGGCTCGTATTGTTCGACAGCATCGCCACACGTTGTCGCAGTTGGACTCTATTTTGTGTGAAAAGCTTGTCACTGGTGATGACCACAAAACCAAAGAAAACTCGACCAAGTTCCTGTCGGAAGTTGTAGAACTTAAAGCAGAGGTGAAATCCGTATTTTTGAATTAAGCGCCAATAGTGTTAGAGCAAAAATGTTTATAGTTAAGTGTTCATCAGCCATTTTAAAAATCACTAAACAAATTGCCAGCTAAAAATATTTTATACAGCACCAACTTTTTGAAAAAATTCCACACTTAGATCTTCATCAAAAATGCCTTTTTGAGCAGCACCTAACACTTCCTTCACCGTTTCCACGTGCAGTTTGTACGATTGGTAGTTGCATTTTAGCTGTGTTTTTACACTATACTGTTCGTTCCTTTGATGGACTAAGCACATTCTGAAGAAAGGTGACACTCGAGTCCATTGAAGCTCTAAACTTCAGACTTTATTTTTGTTTGTAAAGCCCTATGGTAAATGTAGTTCATATTTATGTCTCTGATCAATGGCTGAAGACACATAGCCTTGCGTACTGCTTGAAAGTTTGTGGTTATTGTTCCAGCCCAGCCATCCTTTCGAGTCTCATTCGTCTTTGCTTGGACCATTCCACCAAGCTTAGCAAATTATCCAGTTGAATCTAATTTGCTTGTGGTTTAATGTGGTGCATTCTCCTCTTTGGCCAAAATTGTATCGCCAAGTACGCGTAACCTATTTAACATACATCTAACTTGGCGTACTTGTGGAGTGCGTGAAGAAAAAACCTATGCAAACATGTCATTCCAACTGATATATTCCCACTCTGGCATATTTTTCTTTCTTGTCTTAATTACCTACTTTATCGTTTTGATGCATTTAACTACGATGTCCACTATTCTGCGAGAGAGGCAGCATGGCCACAATGGTTTGTTGACAGCGATGTGCCGTTTTTTCTACAATGTAAACTTTGTCTCTACAAAAATTTCTATAGTTGCAAGAACTGTTTTCAAACGATTTACCCTGACAACAATTTGCGAGGAATGCTGTTTTTTCCTGCCAGATGTTTTAGATTTTTGAAACGCCTTAAAAGGATTTTGAACCAGACTGTAACATACTGCAGACTTACAAGCGTTGTCACTGTCTCCACCAGGTTTCGCAAAAACTTGAAGAGGCCAAAGAGGTGCTGGCGACTTTGAATAATTTCACAGAAGCCCTCTACCCAATAGCTCAGCGGGCCTCCCTCCTTTTCTCAACTTGCAGAGCAGTACCTGCCCTCAACATTCACTATCAGGTATACCTTAACTCGATTTGTGGAACCACTTGAGCATGGTCAGTAAATTTTTTAATGTTTGCTACAGTTGTTACCTATTCGTTAGCTCCCAGTTTCTCGTTGGGGTCTCTGCGTATAGTAGAGGTTAGTAAAGGTTGCGTCTTTCCACAGTGCAGGTTGCCGCCTTAACGCAGTACATCCCACTCTTAAGAAAAAATTCTGCGGCTTATATTCAGTTCTCGCTTCCTAGAATGTGCTTCCCAGTGGGCATACTGGTTTAGCTTCAAAACCCGTTCTGGTTTAAACTTGTCTTCCGACGATGTTTTGTATTGTTTTACAAGATGTTTTGATTTAGCGTGTCGTTCTGGACTTTCAGTTGTTATTGGTATAACTTCTCTACAAACGTCATGCGTGAGGCTGATGCATCGAAAAACTCGCTCCACTTCAAGCAAGTTTGCGCCTTTACTCCGTTCGTCTTCTGTTTTGTCACAATTAAAACTGTTTTGGTGTTTAACTTTCTCAAAGCTTGTGCTGTATTCGTACTTTGCCTGCTGCTCAGGTCCATGCATTCTCATTTGCAGCAGCTTCTCTTTCGTAACCACAGGGTCAATGCATGACGTTATGGGTTATATTGGCACGTGTCCTGAATATAGAATGGTGCTACGTTTATCTTCATTTCCACCGTCAACTTATTTAGCGAAAAGAGTTAGGTGCAAATAACATTTGGTTGAAAGTGGTTAACGGAAATGTTGCCAGAAAAAAATAGCGCCGAAGTTCTTTTTTTTAATTTAACAAAAACTAGCGTTTTCCGCTCTTTTGAAGATTCCTCTTCCTTTTTTCCTTCACCTTTTCGACTCGTCGGTCGGAAGCGATTTTGCTGACGAGGAGCAACTGGATGATAAAGCTTTCACGCTCAAGGATGTCGACGTCTCCCTGGAGCAAGCCGACACAGACGAGCAACTGGATGAACTCGGAGATGGGGAACAGAAGAAGAGGCGGGAACTCGCTGCTCGTAGAAAAGCGAGCCTCCGACTGGGAAGCGCGTCTTCTTCAATGAAAAGAAGGAAAGGAAGGAGAGGTGGAACACTAAATTTAACTCAACTTTGGAGTTTCCCAACGGCTTGCCATATGAATTTTTCTAGACTTTTTTTCTGTTTGGGAATCTATTAAGATTGATCACTAGATTTCCATAGAAACATTCTGTTTTCTGACTGAAGTATCACAGTGTCCATTTATCTCTCTTCAAATCAGCTGAATGCCAACAAATGCAGGAAATACTTTGGCCCGATTTCCACTTTCTGCTGTGAAACATGAAAACCGAAGAAGAATTATAGAAATGGATCTCTGAACACAACAGAACGTCCATTTATTAGAATTACGCACAGTAGAACTAATTATTACGCGACGTATTTCGTATCAACTGGAAAATCTGCAGAAAAGCGGCCCAAGTAGCCAAGTTGGTTTTTTGGAGAGTTATTATTATAGTCGATTCGTGATTGTTGAAAAAAATTGAGCAGAAATGTTAAGACTATACAGTGGAAGTTTTACTGCAACGCTTCGCTTATATCTTTTTTAGTTCAAACTCTTGCGGAGCAAAGCGAGGATGAGGATGAAGATGACTCGAACGAGATTGAGTCAAGTGAAAAACCGAAAGCGGGAGATCAGCCTGTCCCCAGTAAGTGTGATTCATACGTTAAAGTTAAGACCTGTTCATATTTCGCGAAATCATTGTTTCCCTGTTCTGCTAAGAGCCATGCTGTCTACTTTTCGCTCTCTCCAGGTTCAGCCCTTGGTTTATAAAAGTTGCCTTGTCCCCGTGGTTGTGACACTGTGCAGTAGTTGCCGGTTGGGTTTTCGAGTTTTTCTGTGTAATTCCGGGCTTCAGTTTTGTCTGGTGAGCGGTGTGCGGCTGTTTTACTATAAATTTTTTATCTTTTTGCTGAGATAACCTCGCTCTAAAACCTTGTAACTTTGATCACTTTCATTGGCTGTTTGATCTCTTCGTCATTTACTGCCACTTTTGCACAAAGAGCTGTGGCAACTTACTGCGCCAAACCTTGTAATGATTTTGCGCTTTTTTGCCTTGACATGAACATTTTCGAGTCTCGATTCAATATGATCAGGTGAAGAACCTGACGCGCACTTCAGTTCCGGCGAACCTGAGCTCCATCCTGGCAACAACAGCCGACTTGTCATTCCTGATGTCCCGGATGTGTTGGCAACGCAACACGAGAATCTTCCGAACGAGAAGGTTCAAGAGATAGTTGACAACCTGACGTTGCGCGTCTTTGCCAATATTTACACGAGGTGAGTTCTTTTGAACAATTTGAACAAAGTTCTTGACACTTCATGCTGTTAGAGAATCAGCTTTTCTTAGATCTCTCAACCCTTTTGGAAAGTGATTGTATTGCGAGTGATTAATTCATATACACGACGACGGCCATTACTATCCATGGTTCAGGCGACCTGTTCTGTGTGTCAGGGATCGTTTAGTGTCTGGATGAAGTGGTTGTGCTTTATTTACGACAGTGTTTATCCGGAACATCGTCTTCTTGTCACCGCTCTGACTCTTTTCAACATCCAATCTGACGCGGAAGAGCCTCCGTTTTCTGAGGAGGAGCTGACGCTTGTTGTGCACGGAAACCCGGGTTTCGGGAGGGAGACGCGCGTCTGTTTGGCCGACTTCGAATCGGAGGCCACCGTCCCGGACTGGCTTCCCGCCGACCGGTGGGAGGACCTCTTGACTTTTTCCGTTTTGCCGAAGCCGCTGGAAGGCTTATGTGTCCGGGTGGCTGAAAACTCCGAGGCGTGGAAGAAGTGGTACAACCTGCCGCAACCTGAGGTTACTGCTTGTGCTGTGTGAACAATTTGAGTTTCCTGCTGCGTTTATCCTCTCACCAAACACTGAGGAAGGGATGCGCTCCTCGTGACACCTGGAGACGTGATTGTGTGGCTTTTGGTATATCAAAACGTTTTTGCCTTTTACCGAATCATGTTTGCTTTCTTGTTTCACTACGTGCTATTTTTGGTAGAAGCGGAAGCTTTTGATTGGGATAATTAACCTGATGTTTTCGATGTCTTGCTGACTACAATAGCAAAATGAAGCTGGTTTATAAAAGAGGACAATGATCACATTGATCAGGCTACTCTGTTTTTCTCTTTCGTCTACCATTCGATAAGTTCTGTTCGTGTTTAGACAAACGTCCACTCTTAAATCCATTTCTCGTTTCAGACCGAGGACTTCCCTGCCCTGTCAGATGGATCAGATGGCTCCGAAGAGCTCACTATTTTCCAGCGTCTCCTGCTCATCCGAACTCTTCGTCCCGATCGATATCAACCAGCGTTGGAGGCTTACGTAAACGGAGGCATAACCAGCACTCCGCTCAGCAAGGCAAGGACAAATGAAACCGACATGTTATACAGCAGTTGTCATGAAATTGCCGGATATGTGGCCTAGTGGGTAGAGCGCTCGCTTCGTGTCCGGTAGGTCGTGGTTCGACGTGGTTCGAATCTCGGCCTAGTCGCACTTCAGTCTGGCCAAGGCTCGGAAACTCTCCAATGCGGATGAAATCTTCGTCGGAGTCCGGTCGTGTTGCCTCTTGCCTCCCATTGGAACATCTTCGTCGGCATGGGCCGTGTGTGTGTCATGAAATTCTGTTGGACTTTCTTGAAAGCTTCGGCATGAGAAAATCGAAAGAAACAGGCCTTTTTGCGGGACTAGACTTCCATTATATATGCTCCTGTTTTTCGTGGCAGTTGCCACCTGTTTTTTGTGGCAGTTGCCAGTTGCCACCAGGTTTACTTTCAAGTGAATCAAGTCTCTCTTATTGTGAGTTGTGATTACTTTTATTTCGTTTATTTTCCGGAGTTTCGCCCACCTGTTCAGGTAATCTTCCGCAAGGCAATTCCTGATGAATCCTATTTAAATAAGTGGGCGAAACGTTGGCAAATAAACAAAATGAAATTAATTACAAGAGAGACTTGACTTGTTTGTTTGCGTTAATTATTATTTGTTTCTTTTGTTTACTTGTTTTGAGCATAACGTTATCCTTACAGGTGGTCAATTCTTCGTCACCCGCTGTCGACATTGATACACTTTTCAAAGACGTTTCAAACACGCTGGGAATTCTTATTCTGTTGCCTGATGACGACGAACCGGAAATGAAGTCGCGCGTTGCCATGCAACCACCCGATGCCATTAAGCACCTGGCTGATAGGTAAACTGGGTTTCGTTGGATTAAGACACTGGGGTGTGCCGCTTTTTTAATACCTGACGTGTCATTTTTCAAATCAACCGTCAAAGAATTTCACCCTTCAACTTATCCTGTCTTGGTGCAAATTTGATGCCACTGAACATCCACGTTGCCATGCAAAGGTACCGCTTGTCAGGAATAAATTCAATCCCTGACTTGAGTAATGTAAAATTACCCAAGCCAGTAACACCTTGATTATGCATCTGGGAAAGGTGTATGTTGTATACCACGAGTAAAACGTTTTTTTTTCGTAGACCATATGCATTTACGTGTTCTTTTTTCATTGTTTTATCATGACAGGTGATTAAGTACGTTGTTGGTTAGGTGTTTTTACTTTCCTAGGCACTCATAGCTGCCGTGTATAGTTCTCAATGCATCTGTTTGCGAGCAACGACAGCAAGAGTTGGCGTTATTGTGCTTTAAGGCCGATCTACACTGAGAAGTTTCCAGTAGCCGCGCACGATTCTTTGTTTGTTTTATTGCGCCCAGGAGTTGCTGTGCCGAGCCGTGCAAGAGCGCAGAATTACCCGATTGAACAAAACAAACCAAGAATCGTGCGCGGCTACTCCTGGCAACTCCTCAGTGTAGATTGGCCTTTAGTTTATTCCTAATCCAGTGATCGTGGTAGTCTTGGCGTAGTTGAAATAACCCACTCTTACTTGAGATCTTCCCGTGAGTTCGCGCACACATTGTTCTCGGCTCAGTCCTAAGCAACTGCCTTTATAAAGGTTGAAAGTTACCATGGAGACGGTCACGCTCGGTGATGGTTACCAACACGAAGCGACCCGATGCATCGACAGTGCTTTGTCGCAAGACTGCTGGGCTCTCATCCACGGTCTGCATCTAGCGCCGGAAAAGTTAGTTCGTGTGCATCTTGTTATTAACTTTTGCAATCGCACAGAAGCCCTACACTTCTTTGTTCATGCCTCCATCAGTACTGCCTGTACTGTGACCCTGAGACTGCTTGGTTCCAACTTAACGCTGGTTGACTTGTTAATTGGTGTTTGCGTGCACTAACATTCCTCTCGCACCTGGCGGCAGATGTAAAAGCAAATGTTTCAACTTGTTGGTGATTTACAGAGCATCGGTATAAGCTTCAGCATTAACCTTTAAACGCTAAGATATATCAACTCCAAGCAGTCAAACCTCAGTGGTTAGTTTAGTACTTAATGCAGCGTCCTTTGCTTTAGTAATCGCACTGGTTTGTAGATGAAACTTAACATTACAGTTATTCTGTGAATTTGCACTGAACAAAATCTTGCACTTACTGCTGAGTTTAGCAACGTAAGGGCCACGGTTTGGCGATCTCGCTGTTGCTAAGCAGTATATTCGAAACAGTAACGATCGAGCAACTCTAAAATACCATTAAGTACTTTAGAAAAAGCAGCTGTAGAATGTTGTGTTACGAAACCTAACGCGATATTTCAAAACGCCATACTTGCCAAGAATTGAAAGCACGCTTTGAGCGATTCGCAGGGTATTTGTTTAAATTGCTGCTGAGTCAGACGTTGTGATTAGCCAGTTTTTTGTTTCGCGTGTTACAGGTTTTTCGAAGAACTGCAAATTCAATTGGCCAGAGTCGGCAATGTCAGCCGGCGCAGCGAAGCGTCCAATAGCAACACTGTTTCGTCACAAGCGGCTCACTTTCAAGTGTGGCTCACCTCGAAATCACACCCTTCGCTTCCATCATTGCTGACGCAATACCTTTTCAAGATGTCCTGGGACTCCTTGCTGCAGTTAGCATTCGAGGTAAAATAATCCAGAAATGCGGTTTACTTGTTAAGTGTGACTTGAACCGCGTTTTAGTTACATGTCGCTGATGAGCTTTGTACGCAAGGCATGGCTGACGACNATCCTGGACGAATATNGTGCTGTTGAACTTTCTGTCAAACTNTAACTACAAACGCTTTGCAAGTTCTCAACTTCTGCCATGGCACGTTGATGATTCATGCAACCTTTTTTATATGAGCATCATGCAAAAACCNCAGCCATGAATCTATTAGAACACTTTGACGTCANGGTTAATTCAAGCGGTTNGCAAAAAAACAGCTGGATCGCACGTGGCTTTGCGCGGGAATATCTCCGCTCCTGTACGGGTTACGGACCTGGTCGAAGTGTCAAAAGACGCGGCAAG
>JGI24158J21664_10003546_pt1 | contig 19642 bp, 9 predicted proteins | sample Ectturendosymbi3_FD_21664 | JGI IMG/M metagenome (IMG submission 21664) | reverse complement strand
CCGTCGGGGTAACACACCGTCGGGGTCACCTTAGTGCACCATCGGGGTCACCTTAGTACACCGTCGGGGTCACCTTAGTACACCGTCGGGGTAAACCAGAACAGCCCTGACAATTCTCATGACTTCGATCAGTTACCTCCTAGTGGCGAAGCTTCGTCGCCGCTGAAACGTTCCAATCGAGAACGTAGACCTCCGAACCGATCCGGTGATTGGTCTACCTAGCCCAATGGCAGTGTGTCGCCTGCGTGTTGAGATCTGTGCTAGGGAGATTGTGGTCCTTACGTGCATGGTACTTGCTTGTACTTCGATTTATTGTTGCAGATACCCGGGGCCACCTGCATATCGGTTTCGGTAGAGCGCCTTTTCATTCATACAACTTTCCCGATCCGTAGACGCCTCTGATTCAAACCCATAACTGGAATCAAATGCATAACATGCAGTAACAAAATGAGACGTGAAAATTCGAAAGGTTTTCTTTTTCCTGATTCTTACAGTTTTCACCAGCAAAATATCGAAATCAGTTGTCAGATATTTGTTAGTCATAACTTTTTAGACGCACCCAAAGAAACCAACATGGCTTTCGAACTCATGCTTTATATGGGCGTCCGCAGACATTTTTCCACGGGGGCAGCCTGGCCCGTAACCAGGGGGAGCGAAGCCCCCTGCAAATTTTTTCGCCACCCCTAGAAAAATGTGTTGGATATAGTTTAAAATATTTGGGCCCCTCTCAGAAAACTCTTCGCCCCGCGTATCCCTAGCTGGTTACGGACCTGGGGGCAACGTGGACTTTTTGTTTATCCTTTTCAGGCTGCAGACGGTGCAAGGTGAATGGACATTTACAAAATGCCTTACCCTTTCTACACCATAAAGAAAATGCCCCTTGTTACAGCAACTCAGGAACTGTCGCACAAATTTGGCTTTATTTCTTTACACACAGTTTTGAAATTACGTGGCTTACCGCTATTAGTAGTCAACGTTTCGTTGCATTACCTGCCGAAGGTGCCTTCGTTCAACAGTCACATGCGTCAAAATGCCTACCACAGAAACTTGAAGTGAACATTGAAGATTCGTTCATGGTTGCCAACTCTTATTCCTACCACAGATATACCAAATCTAGTCTAAAAATATGCCAGATGCATACCAAATTTACTGTAACAAAAACTTAAAATATAATGCTGCTTTTCATGCTTTTTTGCTACTTCATTTGCGTCTTAGATCACGGGTGGGCGAATAGCGGCCCGTGGGCCAAATGTGACCCACCACAGCATTTTAAGTGGCCTGCGGAAGCATTCAGAAAATATCTTCAAATCTGAAATTTCCTCACAACAAATGTTAATGCTGACTGCTTAGGCTAGCGTAACCGAGACTTGCTTCTATTTCATTAAGGAGGTACGGCCCTCGGCCATACGTGGCCTTCTCAAAATGGCCCCTGAGCCAAATTACTTGCCAACCCCTGTCTTAGATGATCAACGGTTCCTGTTGAACAGTGGCAGCATAGAGAAGCTCGCGCAAAGTCAATTTCTACTTTCGTAACTTCAGTAGTGACCGATTTATTAACCACTGGAAAATTCAACGTTCCAACACCTGAAACTACATTGTCATTTCCTTTGTGGTTCAACGCAGTACTGTACTTTATAAGAGTTGCTTGCCTGTTTACAATTTTCTTATTGCACAGTTTGCAGTAGGGATACACAGTACCAGCAGAATCCGGCTTTGCAAGCCATGCAAACTCTATCAGTCACTCTTCTCTTTAATCTTCTGCCACTCTCATACGCAGCTTTCCGATCTTTGGATGCCACTGGCTAACTAAAAGCGCATGCACCCATAGAGCCGAGTTCATTTTTTTCTGAACTTTTCAGCTCTCATCCATCTTGTTCAGCTCTCTTTCATCTTTTTCAGCTCTCTTCCATTGTCGTTCTCCGCTTACCCAAAGTGCATACCTACTCCCATGTTAAGTAAAATCACCATACATTTTTATATAGCTGTTCCACCACTGTGTTTTCTTTGTTTGCATTTTGCAATACAACAAATAATTTGGTTTAAAGTCTCATCTAAATCCTCCGAAAAAAATATGCCAGATTTTCCATATACCAAATCAAAATCTTGTATACCAAGCACTTTTGAAAATATACCAAAACTTTCAAATTTGGTATATGTATATACCAGTTGGCAACACTGGATTCGTTTCCATGTTGTTGTTACGCAATAAAACTGTCATTGCAAGAAATAAATCAATTAATCGGAATCAAGCTGTTGACCATGGGCGTAGGAAGAATTTTTTTCCAGGGAGGGCCACTAGGGTTTTTTTCTACAATTTTTCTAGGGGTGGGAAAAGTGGTGAAATTTGTTTTTTCCCTCTCGAAACTAAGAAAACCACCTTTTTTTCTGAAATTTTCAAAATCCAGGGGCGCCAAGGCCCCCCACTGCTCCCCATTCAGACGCCCATGCTGACTTCAAGTTGTCTGGAAACTTTTTGTTCCTAGACCCAATTTCCAGGAAGGGGCAAATGCAGGGGCGGATCCAGGGGGGCGATTGGGGCGATCGCACCCTTCAAACCTCGAAAGTGACTTTTTTCACCATGACTTTGTACAATTCGGAAAACAGCATTCGCGATATAAGGCCATGTTGTCGTCCGTTGTCTTGTCGCAGTATGCGTTGTGAAGTATCCTTCTTCTCTCTTACATTAGTTAACCCGTGATGAGACTTGACTGGCCAAATATTACTGAAATCGTCCCCCTTAAAGTTACTGGCTGTATCCGCCCCTGGGTAAATGCCCGTTTTGCCTCTCCCCCCATGCGGACGCCCATGATGCTTTGAATAACTTTTCAGAACGATTATAGGGATAATATCTGACAAAATGTCCGCCCAAATATTGAAACGGCTAAGTAAGGTCTTTAAAAGAGTGGTCCTCAACACTTTTTTTTTTGTTGTATACGTTGTACCGTACCACCGATGGTATTTTGCTGTCTCTGCCTAGCCAAACATCCTTGACTCAAAAGTTAGTATTCAAAAATATATCATGATCAGAAAATGGTCAGTATTGAAATTTATAACCAGTTTGTATCATTGAAAGGCCGTTGGCGTGGGTTGTTCGAACCCTTGCTAGCCGTATAAACTCACATCAGAAACACTGCAAGTAATCTAGAAAAGCGACAGACGCAACAAATAGAACCACAACGTTTTGCAATAACCTTTCATTAACGGGAAGGATGTAGCTGTTTTTTGGAAACCAAAAGTTTAATTCGAGGCACTGTAGCAGATAATGCAGATTGTGGCGGCCTCGAGATGGCGCCACATGTAAATAGAGTGATCCCGGCAGGGTGATCTTCGCGTGTGGCCCAGAGATGAACATTGTGCCGGACTTGGATTGGACTGGACTGGACCCGGACTATGACGAATTTTGTTGAGTTTGGATTGGATCCGGACTGCAAATTGCTTTATGACCACATTTGGGCTGAGTTAATGGAAAATAATTGCGTCATTTGTTGTTATTAAAAAGCTGTATTTTATTAACATTTTGAACTTTATCTGGACTTGATTTTAAATTTTTCAACCTTTTTGGACTATGGTTGGACTTGGACTGAGTTTTGAAAATTCAGGACTGGATCTGGATCACAAAATATGACAGTCCGCTCATCTCTAGTGTGGCCTCAGCTGCTTATAAGCCAACTTAAACCGTTTTACGTAGGTTAGCATGTGGTATGATGAGCCATATTACGATGGAGAGTCATCTCGTCGGGTGATCTCAGTTGTTGCTGGTTGCTTTCCGGTTAGTTTATGCCCCGAATTACCATCTTTCTCTTGTGCTTGCCTTAGTAGTTCAAGGCGATGCAGATACCTGTAACAACATCTCAAATCGGCTTCACAGTCATGTTTCTTCCTAGACTTTGCTTTTATATCCACGAGCGTAGAAAAGACATTTTCACACAGGTAAGTTGATGAAAACGGAAGTGTAGACCTACGTACAGCAACACTACCCACACTCTTATATATGTGCACAGTGCACATACAGCATTTCTCCCCAAAATCAGTTAGTGATATTGCTTCAAAGCATGGGCGTCGGAAGGGGGGGAAGCGGGACTTGGCCCCTTGAATTTTGAAAATTTCAGCAAAAAGGTTGTTTTCTTAGTTTCGAGTGGAAAAAATTTCACCACTTTTTGCCCCTCCCCATAAAATTTTGGAAAAATACCTTTGTGTCCTCCCCTTGGAAAAAAATCCTTCCGACGCCCATGCTTCAAAGTTGACTTTAGCAGTGAAGTTACACTTACATTGAGAGCGATTTTGAAAACAAGTCGCAGATTAACAATAGACTAGCAGAAATTTCCCATTAAGGACTTAAGATAATGATGGCAGTGTGCTTCATCTCTCACTCGGCTCACTTAACATACATTTTCATGCCCCCTCGGGCAAGTTTCCATCAGATCCATACAGTATGTGCTAGTACCAATAGCTTTACAATACGAGGATGGCCGGGGCTGTCGCCACGTTCGTCTCCCCCTCTGCACGCCTCTGCTCGAAGCCGAGACTTGCAGTCGTCCAGACCGAGACAAGATTTGAGGCTTTCAAGACCAAGACTCACTCACATGCGTTCGAGACTCTTTTCGAGACCGAGATCCGAGACGAAGTCTCGAGACTTCATCACTGCTCGAAGAGTGATTTCCATCGCTACTCGTTAACCGGGAGAAAAAGTTTGAATTTGCTTGATGATAGTTTTCGAATCTCGCGGCCACGCAGAGTGATTGCAATATTTGTGTTTGCAGCACATGGAAACAAGTGCACAAACTATTAGCTTTTGCAGTATTTTCGGTCAGAGTTTTCGTGTCAAATTAAACTGAGACACGAAGTTGAATGTTTTTGAGTTTTTTCAAAAATGTTCCAAATGTTGCTTTTTTGCGAGGCCAAAACTGGTGTCCAACAGAAATCGCAAAGCAGTGACCAATGCGCTCTTGGAGTTACAAACTGGCAGCCTGTGCAGCCTAAAAAATAGACTCCAATAGGTAAAACAGCTTCTCGCAAGGCCATTTATTTATACTACAGTAGGCTGTAGGTAAGTGAAAACAAAGATGAATTAATATTATTTTGTTTCAACCAAACGTGACTCGAGTAAATATGCTTTTGACCCGAACAGGCTCAATGGATGTTGAGACTCAAATTATGTTAGATAAAAAATTTATGTATGAATCTGACGTCTCTGCCTAGGAAAGCTTGTGACTCAATACGTGATTCGACGAATGTTACTCGACTACATCGCTGCTGTTTTGCGTGAAGGATAGTTTGATATTATACCAAGTGTTTTTGTCGATCAACTTGTTTGGCATCAGTGCTAATAATAGTTTAGTTAGGTTTGATGCAGTTTTGGCGAACCTTAGCGATTGATCTTATGCTGTACTACGTCTGATACGTTTCTGTCACTTTTTATTTTTCTGCATGTCATTTTATTTTTCTCTGCTGACATATGGTTTTAGGCACGATGCCAGCATGGGTACAGTATGTACAGTAATTTGAGCTGCTGCACGACGCAGTGGCTGAGACTAGAAATTCAACCTTGGTTCTTACGTGTTGTATAAAACTTTCCTGGACCGTGTAGGTAAAAAGTGATTGATCCAGTGGTTCCCAATTTTCCTAATTGGGAAATACGACATCTTTGTAGTGCGTTCATTTTTTGTCGTGGGCCCCACAACAAATTGTTTAGTCTAAGCAACTGCAATGCTTTGGAAACCTGTCGTGATGGGGAAATTATGATTTCAGATTTTGAACTTGCAAAGTGAACCCTTTCTAATAGCACAATTGCTACTTTAAGCGACATCGAAGTGTTGCTGATACTGGTCATCATGTAAGAGAAGGCTATCAGTCGCAGACCATCGCTTCACTTTTGCAGACCAGGTTGGAAAACATTGATGTTGTCTAACGTTAACCTCTGACAAACAAATGACAAACGTAATGCCTAATGAGGTGAGTTTGCTATCTTAACGATTTGACAGAAGCTTAGATATACATCATGTGAAAGCTTTATATAGAAAATATTTATTGCAAGGAAATGGTGAAAAATAAAAACCAGCCGAGAAAACAATGAGCTGAACGTTAAATATTTTTTTTAAATGAATGAAAAACACAGGGTATTAACTTGGGCATCTGTTTTTTTAGTTTTCTGAAGATTACGCCGAGACAAAGGTGGGCGATAGTAAGCTGATATAATAACGCAGTATTGTTATTATCGATAAGACACATTTGTGCTTATGTATTTTTTTCAGTTGTACATTTTATATATTTTTGACGTGTTTTTTTTCCTGGTTTTTGTGTTTTCTTCCTGTGATTTCACCCGCATCTTGCAAATCAAACTTGCATCGCCTGCTACATGAAATCAAAAAATGGATTGGACGAGATCCGCCTAATAGGCTGATTAAAACAAAAAAAAAGAAACGAAGAGAAGCATAGAACGTACTCTGGAGGGGCTTAGCAGCACCTTAACGACAACGGCTGGATGATACAGACTTTAATAAACAACCAGTTTGTCAGCAGCGACGACAAGCAACGTTCCTCGCTAATGCGAATGTAAACAGCGCAGGATTACTCGCTAAAAGACGCAAAGCACAAGACTGGTGACGCTCTCATGCAACTGATTGATATCATGTTATGAACTACGGACGACCGATCCGCGCAGATACATCAAAGACGACCACGCTGCGCGGATGAATCTAATCTTGTTTCAATTTTCAGCTAAGTGCGTTACGGGTTCTGATATCGATTCCGAATGTGATCAGAGTAGTTATTCTGTAGACGTAACGTAGACTGCGAGTATACTTTGCCGTTTGTCACCTTGCGCTTAACTCGATTTACGTTCGCGTAATTTGTTTTATATCCTTAACAATGCGCTATCCACTTTTGCTCTTCTTTTAAAGCATGCATTTTAAACCCGCCATGAGAAAATGTCACCTTTCAGACACTTTGCTTGTTCGAGAATGGAGCTCTTCGGGCATCTACAAGCGAACGGCTGTTTGGATGAGCAGAGTTCGAAAAGTTATTTGGACTTTCGTCGCTTGTCACAAGCATTTCCTTGGATGGGAATGGGAGATGAATGTAAGACACCTATGACTTCTAACATGACCTTGCACAGAACTTTGAGAAGCAAAGTGGTTCCGGTATCTCTGGAATGGCTCATGTCTTTACCGGTGTCGCTTATGCCTGGCTTTCTGCAGCAAAGCTTATTTTACGTTCCAGAGCCACCTTCAATGATGTCTGGTGTTCAGTTTTCCTCTAATCTTCACAGAGGTAATCGATGTGTGACAGTAAATAATAACATTGTTACATCATAAAGTTTATCGCAATAGTAACTTTTCTATGCTTGAACAGATGTTACAGGGTTTGCGATTTATAACAGCTACTTCTACAGCGAAACTATTAGCAACGTTTTTTTTCAACTGAGCAAGTGCCTTTTAATCGCGGCCTTTCATATCTATATAGTCTTTCTGAAACAAAATGATATGATCATTGTTACGCGCTTCTAGGCTAGGAATAATCTTTGACAGCATGTGCTTGCTAAAGCTCTGTCGTCTTTAATTCCTTGCTTGAGGCGTAAGCGCATAAAAAGAACTTAAGATTTTGAAATCTTTTTCTCTACCAGGATATTAGTAATAAAATCTTTGTAGAAATCTGATTCACGAAGTTTCTAAATATAACTGTATGAGCGATTACTTTTCCGGACTTGTTTTTATTTTTGAAAATATATGGTTAAATATATCATTTTTTTAATACAAATGGTTATCATGAAATATTTTAAACAACTTCTTGGAAAACAAGGTTTAATGGAGAAATTTAAAACTTTAGATTGATGAACAGAATCTGAGTGCAATAGAATCTATTGCAACTCAATTTTGTAAACTATTTATATTTGCTGTCGTTGTTGGGACAAGGCTAACGATGCCGCTACCGTTGCACGCATTCATTTTGGAAAATAAAGACTGTGCGAACAACAATGCTATCACTCTAAATCTTTGAACAATTTTTAATTGACATATTTTCCTCGGAAGGTGAGATTTTGAAACAGTCAGTTGATTTATTATCAAAGCTGCCACAAAATTTCTGATTGATGCCAATACTAAAACCACTTTTATCGTCTCAGGTCCGCAGGCACCACTACAACGACTGGATTTCCTCGCTAACAATTTGGTCAGAATTTTTGTACAAAAACTTATACAGCAAATTTCTACACAAAATTAATTTTGCCCAAAATCTTTCATTTGAATTCGCCTCAACAGGCATTAATTCCGTTTCCGATAAAATTATTTTGTTTGGTATACCGTTTCCCTTTTCGATCTTGTCTAAAAATCTCTCGACACTTTTCAGAGTTTGATCTTGATGATGACAAAGAAAAAGCTATGAAAGAAAAAAATCGAACAGTGAGTACACCTTGCAAAGATGTCGAATCTTATCTAACAAATGTCCTGATGTACGATAACTGCGAGCAGATGGCACGATCGTTCAAACCTCGATAAATTTTGTTTACTTCTCCAAGCCGAAAGTCATTCATGTCCTGCAGATAAAGGTTTAGCACATAAAAAATAAATTGAGTTGTTATTGCTTGAAGACAATCAGTCTGGAAAAACAATAAATCGCCCTATTTGAAAATGTTTTTCACTCAAATTTGCATTTCCGTTATTATTTCTAATCTAATTTGCAATTCTAGACATAGTGGAATTTTAGTGTTTTTGCATGAAACATTTGTGTAGTTTAACATTGGGTTTGTTTCTGATAAATTTAATCAAGGTAGTAAAAGCTTGAGCGGTAGTGCTGGCCATGGGGTCGGAAGGATATTTTCAGGTGGGGGGGCAATAGTGCATTTTTCCAGGGGGTGAAATGTGGTGAAATTTCACTATAGCGCCCTTAGGAATAGGAGATGAAAAGATGCGAGGTGATCATTTTTGAGTGGAATTTAGTCGCCGTTCTTTGAACTTCTCTAGATGATCTTTTATTGACAGAATGCGGAATTTGCTTTGGGGATGCAAAAGCACAATTTCACCTTTGCGAGAGTGTACAGCTGAGCCAGTCAGCAATTAATATTTTAAAGTAAGTGTGGGGAGCCTATTTATTATCACAGGTCGCATGAGTTGTGGAATATCGCTGCTGGATGCAAAAAGTAATTAATTTTACTTTGAAATGCTATCTGCATCTTCCTAAGAAAAATACATAAGGAAAACTATAAGAGGGAGTGAGAGAGATTTCTCTTGACGTACTGTCTATGGATCTGTTTCTCATGAAGTTTTGTTTTGACGCGATGTTGTGTTCTGCATAGGTAATCAAAATTCTGATGCGGGCCATATTTTTTTCTGCTGCTGGCCACATACGGCCCGCGTGACGCAGGTTCCCCACCCCTGTTTTGAAGTATTGCTTATGTCTTCATATCTAGTTTAAAGCGTTCATTTGCGGAGTGGTAAATCTTGGCAAAACATGGCGCTTCATACTTGTTTAATTAAAGAATGAAAAATGACAGAAACCAAGTATTGAAGGTAAGTTAGTGTTACTGAATTTGAATTAAAACATTCGTTTAATCTGTTGACAGCACTAACCAAATAATTTTTGTTTTTCAATGCAGACGTTAACGAATAGCATCTGTTGCACTTCAAGAGATGCGAGAAGACCTGACGAGTTAGGCAGGGACTTCCGGGCACCTGACCAGACATCAAGCCAAATAGAAAAAAGATCGACATCTACACAAAATGTTAAAATGCTCCGGGAAGGAGAACGTATGAAACCACCAACCTCATTACCTTCCGCCGCAGTCAGCGATGAATTGAACTCGAAAGGTGGTCAATCAACACCACGTCGTCAGCAAACTGGCTTCCGATCACAAGACGAAAAAACAAGGGATGCGAAAATGAATTACTTTTACCTACCTTCAGGTGCCAAATTTAGTCATGCTTCACTTGTTCATTAATTCCACTTGTTAGTTAACAACAAATACAAGTTTAAAAGTACTGGATTCTTTTTTCGGAAACTTGGTAGCACTTTACAAGTTCTAAAAGTATCAGTTACAAAAATTTACATGCTTGACTAGATGTTCTCAATTTTGTTCATTTCCCTCTGTTGCTTATGAATTTCTTAGCAATAAGGATTTACTTTGGTATAAAGTTGAACTATGCTTCTCAAACTCAGCGTTGTTTGACATCGGATGATGGAACAATTAAGTGAAAAACGGACCACTCTTGAAAACCATAGGTTTTAAAATCGTTGCTATAAATGTTTCGTTTGTTCTGCTTTTGTTTCAACAAAAACTATTCGTTTTTGTTTTCACGTCTTATAACTGTGTTCATTTCACAAACGCTTACAAGTAAAAGAAATTCTGAGGTCGATTATCGAATCCGGTGGTAATTAGTATTCAGATTAAACCTGCTTGATGAAATACTTTTTACAGCGAAACAATTCAGAGCCACAGTAGGCACAGAAGTGTTTTACATAACACTACAACGAAAATGGATGATGTGGGCTATGTTCCCTCTGAAGTGCGAAAATGCCCAGTGCCACCAAATCCTTTGCGCAGTGAAATCTCATTTTCGCGCACTTGCAACATTCCAAAGTTAATATCTTATATATATCGCATAGCGTTTTTTCTGCTTGAAATGCTTCACTTGTTGTGTGTCCACGTGGTTGTGCAAGTGCATGTTCACTGAAACAAACGTCTGCTCAGTGTAAAATTTTCTTAAAGGGAACACTGGATGTGGATAAGCCTATTTCTGGCACTTTTTTTGGTTCGAAAATGCCTCAACTAACTTTTCGATCAGCCTAGTTGCATTGTTACAAAGTGCGTTTGAAGTGATTACCAAATGGAATTTTACGGAAGAAGGCATCGTTGTTTTTTTCTTCAATCCACCATTTCAGATAAAATTTTTAATTAAAAAATGCACCATCACGAATGAAAAGTTTCTATGGCTTCGAAGCACACCTTCTGCATCAAAATATTTTGCACACAGTCCTCAGTCAAACAAATTTTTATAAGTCGACCGAGTAGGGCAATTAGCATTGAACAAAATATCGCTTACAGCCATAATCAACGTGGTTGTGGCAAACCGTCAATAGATAAATGAAGTAGGCATTGAAAGCTCTCCAGTTGTGTAAAAGGGTACCTTGAAAAAGATGTCAGCATGTTTGAATTGGCTACATATTTTTGTCAGTTTGTCTTGTTTTTCTAACGTTTTCAGCGAATTAAGTTGTTTCAGAAAATGCGAAATTCAAGCTATTGTCCATCACACTGCTTAAGTCACATCCGGCACTGTTCGACGTCACATCCGACTCCGTTGGACGTCATATCCGGAGCCGTTTACCGAACTGTAACAGGACGCCGATATGTTTTTTTGTACAAAAAGATATTTGTGGGCACCAAAAACGCTTGAAAATTGCAAAAAAAAAAGATTAAAAAATTATGTTCAAACGACAAAGCTTCATTTTTAGCTCTTTACCACAATTCAGAAAGCTTCCTTTTAGAGTGCATCCCCAGCTAAATACAGTTCTCCGTGTGAGGTAGATGCATACTTAAAAGTACTTCCAAAAGTAAAGCTTGTACTTATTTTTGTGTGGAAGCATACACTTGCGAATTACCGTAGTGATGTTTGAATCAAAATATGAAACCGTTTTTTCTTTCAGGGCGCAAAGAGAACGGTCCTTTCATGCTAGAGCCGTGGAACGCTAATCTCTTTCAAAGCACGTTCAGCTGTCGAGACTCCGACCACGTGCCAAAGCACTCAGAAGACTTCGCTGGAAAAGCATCGCCGTCTGTGATGAACAGCCAGCAGCAACGAAGAAGCAGAACCAGGTTTTCATCAGGTCACTATGTTATATTTATATTTTAAACCCACCAGACCAAAATATTACGTTTTTGCCTTTTTCTCTATATTTTTTTCTTTGCGAATGGCCACAAATTTCGCAGTTAGGAACGATTTGTAAGCCTATTTGTTTAAGTCATCAGCTGTGATGAACACTTGTTCATTACCACAGCATCAAATTGCTTCTCAATTAAACTAGGTTTAAGTTGTACGCTTTGCTTGTACCCACTGTTATATTTTTGGCTATGATCTGGCCTGTGTAGGCATTAACAGATTACTTGCGAGCTTTGTTTAACTGCCGAATATCATGGGAAAGTTCACCACGATTTGGCTTATTGTCCTCAGACGTCCATCCTTTCTCACTGTGTGCCAGCCGTGAATTCTAAAAATAGTGAAGTTAATGACATTTACGCATTTGCATAAAAGTCCTACGTTGATTTGCAGACCAACTGGCGGTTCTTGAAGCAGCCTTCAATTTAGGCCACTACCCACCCGTTGGCGTCAGAGAGAAGCTTGCACGTCGCACAGGCCTAACGGAGGCCCGGGTCCAGGTGAGCTGTTATCACTGAGGGACGTTTCCGTTGCGCTGGTGGTGAAAATAAGTTGCGCGTTTTCCTCTTTCTTGCCTTGACTTCATTAATCATGTGCAGGTATAACGCTGGCCGTTCCTTACACTCAAACACTTACGCGTTGCATATTCTTCAAAATATAGCGAAAAAACAGAAAAGTCCACAGAAGCCTTTGTCATAAACGTGCAGTAAATGTACAGACAGATTTTAATGTTAAAGAAATGTATCATCATCTCGTAAAGTCACGTCATAGGCGCAGTACATCTGTGTACAAGATAGAAACATCGGTGGGTTGAAGCCTTCAAGTTCAGCTGCTTCTTTTAGTTTTTAATAGCCATAACATCTATCAACCCAACGTCTGGCGAAATTGATAATGTCATTTTCATAGAAGCAATTTTTTGCATTATTGAAAAGCTTAAGCAACGTAAACCTTAAAGCTGTTTGTTGATTCTGCGTATTTTGCACAACACTGCTGAAGCCGTAGGCTTGCAAAAGGCAAAAAAGACTTGCATTTTTACTGGATGTTTATGGATTTTCAACACTGCTGCTTTTTACAAATGTATAAACAGCTGCGCTGGTCAAAGCAGCTCCGAAGCAAAAGCATTTTTCAAAAGCACTTGTGTAATTTAGGTATGGTTTTCAAACAGAAGAGCAAAGTGGAGAAGGTCAAAGCTGAAAGAGAATCAAGGCAGATTGTCTGACTGTGCATCAACGAGTCGTTAGTTAGCGACAACGCACCAATGACAAGCCCGACGATCACGTGAAGAGAATGAACCAACAACGCTGAACTAAAAGAATATGAACAATGTGACGTAAAATTATTGTAGAAATAATGAAACGCAAGGGCAATGTAAACAACAAAAAATATTTTCCTGAAAAAAATACGGAGAACTAAAGAGGCGATTATACACAGCTTTTCTTCAATTGTTGATGGAAATAAAGATCACACCATCAAAGATTCAGAGTTGTTTTGGCAGACGCTTTCTTAAAAAGCATCGTTAGTACGCCTATTTGTGAAGACTTGTACAGAAAGAAATAAACTAGCTCGGTGTGACCTACACAACATCGGATTTGCGTCTACTGCTGTCATTGATGCAGGACTCTCGAAGGACTTGCAGTTATCTTTACAGACGCTGCATTGTCTTACCACCAACACTCAAAAAGTGTGTTGTAAAGGACGCATCGCGTGAAAATATGGTTAACGTTTGTGCAAAACGTCTGGTAAAAACGTATGGAAATTCCTGAACATTTGGCACAATTTGTTATTACGAATAACATGGTTGTTATCAGTTGTAACAAAAACTCCGACAAAGGTTAAAATAATTTTAGCGTAAATTGAACTTTTCAGAAACGAAGTAAAACGCTTAGCGGTGAGATGATGTTTGCGATAGAGGAATTTTGCAAAGCAACAACTTCGCATTTCAGCAGTTGTTTCATAACCTATGTGAAAACTTGCTAGCTCGACAGGTTTGACCTGGGTAGACTGAAAAACAGGTGACTGAGCACAGTGCAGAAGCGGTTCAGCCCACTGACGGGATATCCGGTGAGTGGGTTTGTCCTGTGCCAAAATAACATCTGTGACACAGCACAGTAAAAGCGGAGAGTTTCCAAGTCACGCAAAAGCGTCTGGGACAATTAGAACCTTTTATAAGCGAAGAGAACTTAAAAGAATATCAATTTCATTGGGCGCCGTTTTTCGGTTTTACCATACTAGCAGCAAGTAATGGGTAATTAACTTCACAAAGCTCTGTGATAACTGATTTAAAAATTGTTGGACACGTTTACTTGTGCATCTCACGAAGTCGGGTTCCTTTTTATGTTTTTTCCATGTAGTATTGTCAAACCAAACCTGTTGGATGTTTTTGAATGCGGCAAACACCCAAAAACCGAAAATCCCATAAATTAAAAATTTAGCGCGCTTACCATATGTCCAGTGTCGTCACCTGTTTGCTCATGCCACACAGAAGCCTCTAAAAACGTGACACAGTTGTGAGTTATGAATTTTCCCCATGGTTGTTCAGGCGGCTTCGCGGAAACAGGTTTATTGACAGCGTAAACAGTTTTAAATAACAGGATGCTTGCCTCCTGCACGTACTCTGCCCCACAGGCCTGGTGCAGCAATTCGTGCACCAAGAATATAGGTCAAATGTCAAAACTTTGATTTTGAACACTTCCAACTGAATTTGCTCAATACTTCCGATTTTGTCAACCAGAGAAGAAAACCTAACACTTGTTTCTTTCTTCCAGGCCAAAACACGCGTGGGCAGCTTTTTCACCATTGTGTATTGTGTTGCCTAAGCTCAGAGACTATCAAACAAAGTTGCTTAGCTGTTTTGAGGTCGGGAAATGAAAGTCTACTTTCGCGACGTTGAATGTCAGTTGTGGGTAATTTTCGCAAAGCGTGTTTGAAAATAAGTATTACCTAACTGCTTCAAAATTAACTATGCCTAAGCATTAAGACAACCTGAATGGAATCCCCAGATTAAGCAAACATTCAAACGCAGTAAACACGGCATGATGGCGCACTGTAAGTTCGCGTCCATATTTTCTCATGAAGAACCCATGCCGCTTTGTCGTGTTCGAACCAGGCAACGCGCTCTTGTGAGGCCTTGTTTATAAGCGCCGCTGTTTCAGCAATCCGCTCTGCGATCGCAGGTGACCTCAGTGAGTTCGGGTCATGTTTTCCTGTTGTTTGCAGCAGATTCGCCAGAAGGTATTCATCAGCGTACGAATGAGCTAAGTTAGACGCGTGGCTGCTGCTGTCGGAACGGGAGATTGTAAGTCGAGTAGGCTTCCTCGACATGCTCCCGTTTCGCGTCTGCTGGTTCGTGGTAAGTGTCGCGTCCTGCAAGCGGTGCACCAGAGCCCGGCCGCTGCCCGTCTCGAGAAGAGCTGGAGACGCTGGGATTCCGGTGAAACCCAAACTCGGAATTGGCGATCGCCGTTCCGGCGTCACTGTAGCGATTAGACTTTCGTTTTAGTCCGAACGAAGTTCGATGGTGCTTGGTTTCGCTTTGTCGCTGCTTCAAGTGGATTGATTGGTAGTGGGCCGAGCCTCCTGCGTGTCCTTCTGCTGCGTTCTGGAGGTCAGCTGCAGGGACGCCCGTAACATGAGAAACATTTCTGTGGCTATAGTTGTCGTTGGCGATCGGATCTTGTACTCTGTCTGTGTTTCCATCATTGACATATTCCTGGCTGCTCTCGCGCACGCTCCTCATCCTGGGGGGGGATTGCACGGGGCGAGCGTACGGAGTTTCCCGGTTAAGAGAACGCGATCTTTCTCGATGTTTCTCCTGCCACGACACCGGCGGTGCCGGAGCCGGACCAAGGCCGGCTAACCAAGGTTCATCTTTTGCAATTCGCGGCTCATATCGTCTTTCAGTGGCCGACCTTCTTACCGGATTCGACTGCAACTTTGGACCAGGTGGCGGCTTTGACACCATCGAACCAGGTATTTGACCCCTGTTCATGACAGCAAAGCTTGCAGATGGAGCGGTAGGTGGGGCCGCTGCATCCAAATTGTCCACGGAATCCTCCTCGTCCGTTGTGAAGCAGTCAATGTCGTCTTCGACAACAGGATTGCCGGGCTGATAGGCTGGTATGTCGGCATAGATAGGGTCCCCAGCGTCGGGGTTATCACTGCGGGACGTGCAAGGAACATCGGCAGTTGCTCCAGACCCCGCGTTGTTGGACGAACTGCGGTCGTGCATCTGATCGCTCGTAGACGGTATTCCGTGGTACTCATTCAGCAAGGCGACGTCACACGCTGCGTTAGGCTGCAAGTAAACCGAGCTGGGCGAAGCTTTGCGAAGCGTGGCAGCCTGGTGGAATTCCCGAAAGCGCGAGAGCCAGCGATCGATCGACGACGACGGGAACTGCTGGGCCGGCGGGCGGGGGATTTCATGCGCGATGTCGTTGTTGGAAGACATGCTTTGGCTGGTTGTCGATTGCAAAAGCCTGCTGGGTAACAGCTTGCCTTTGCGGCAACTTTCATAAGCGATGTAGGATATCAGCACCAAGATGCAGATCACTAAAAATCCAACGATTATGCCGATCCACATCGTCGCTGTGCTGTCCAGCTTGTGCTTACCTTTTGCTGAGCGCTGTATTTGTGGGTCGCTAACATTCGTAGAAGGCAACGAGTCACGCAACATGCTGTCCTTTTCGTCGATTATCTCAGTCGAGACGTCACTTTCTTGGATAGACCGTGTGCTGGCCTCTGTGACTGCGTACGCAGCGGTCGTCGTTGGTTCTTCAGCGCGGCGCACGTAAAAGGGGCACATGCGCACCGGACACGGTCTCCGCTCATGCGTGACATTACTGCGACTTCCGTCCAGTGATGACGTTGTCAGAGAAGCATCAATGCACACCGCTTCGTCCACAACGTTACCCTTGCCGTCCAAACAAGGGCGGCTCCACAGTCTCGTGCAGTTCTGGTCGCAACTACTTTCAGCCGGCTTCCATGCGCTCCATGACGGGCAATCTTGCATGCTGCACGTCTTTGTTTGCATCGTGAAATATTTCTGGCTCCCCAACTTGTTAAACTTAAAGCGGCTGCTCGTGCCCTCACCACAGGCTTGGCTGCACGGTTCCCAGTATAGCCAACGACGGTAGCACGAGTTAGTCAGGTAGTAGTAGGTGCGTTCACGAACACATATCTCTTCTACTCCTCCGCCTGGAAAATCGAAAAAATAGGATTGAAATAATTGCAACCAAACTATGAAAAGTAAACAACTATTTTATGTGTTTGACTGGGAGTAACAACAAATATAAGGTATTAATGTTTTCTAGCAAAAGTAACATGTCATTCTTTGAACTCCCAAGTAGATGTCGTTGTTTGCATGACCTTTTGGGATGCGCATGCGTAGCAGCATGGTAAAAGCAGCTCGCACAACCAGTACAGCATTTTCATTCTACGTTGATGGGCCAAATGCTAAACTCTGCGAGGAGTTAGCTTCATGTTCTTAGTTTACTCGACCATGATGTTTGCAAACGTACACTGAAACATGCGGTCACCACCAACGTTGCTTCTCCATCCTGTTGTAACGGAAGGAGTTCAAGGCCGCAACCAGTTGACCTTCCAGTGGGGGGGAAATGATTGTAACCTGGTTGCGCCTGACAACTAAAGTAATTTTGAAACTTTCAGAGGGGGTGCAATTACCCGGTCGCCCACCCCGTGGGTACGGGCGCAAAGGGGTTGTCGATGACAGCAGTGCTGCAGCAAACAAGGCGAATGGAACTTTCTTCCTAACCACGTGACAGTTTGCGCACAATATCACGTGACCATTCATAAATCATGCATATCAGCGCGTCGGACTGCAGATTTCCTATAAACCACGCGGAAGTGAATGCCAGTCAATGGCTGCATCCTGTTGTCTTCTCAGCGATGGTTCAAATGAATCACTCTTTCAACGAAACTTCAGGGTCGCAGTGTTTAAAACTTTTAGACCTTACAGTTTATCAGGCGACCACCAAGGAAGGCATTGTTTAGCAAATCGTTTCGCAAAATATATCTTGTACAATATAAACCAGCCCTGGTTTCACTGCTCTTTTGAATGACTTGAAAAAGCATCTGCACAGCACGCAGGGATTTAAAAGTTTTGATTTTAGTTGTTCACGTTGTTCAATTGAGGCATTTCGGGAAATCATTACATCAATTAGCGTTAAATAATGCGCATTCACCAACTTCGACAAGTCTAATCTTCTACATTTTACTGACAACAACCTTTGTTATCACAAATATACTGTACTTTGTGCTCAAAAACCACAGTATCGGTTTTATAAACAACCCCTAAACACCTACATTAGAAGCTCTACGTTTGCTGTAAGCTTTCGCGTAAGCAATCGACTGGGCTGTTCTTTCATACCTTTGCGATGATTTGGATTTCCACATACCTACATTCAAGTGTTTAGTATCCGCAAGGTGACGCAGTGAACGAGAAAACTTTTTAAATAGGAAATCGACTTCACGTAAAAGTAAGCATCCTCAGTTCTGAAATCTTATTCAAAGAGTATCAAGCACTTTTGTGCGAATTAAGCTTTTTAGATTAGAAGAGCATTATCGTAGAATAGACATGATAAGTTATTTGCTGTTTGATGAGGATATACACTCATTTTATTTGCAGTACGAAAAAATACATTGCTTTAAAAGCGTTTTCTCCTGAAATCCGAAACACTAAGTGGCGCTTGAACGCAAAAATCAAACATGGTCACACACAGCAAAACAAATTTTGAAATAGGGGTTAAACCAACGCTTCAGACGATCTCAGAAGACGCCTTTGAAAAATTATATTTTTTCCGTGGCCATTTATCTTTTTTCTCATTACACTGCCACACAAGCTGCATCATTGATAAGACGCGCAAACAAAATGGCAGCGAACAACTTCTACCTGCCTCTCTTATTTTGTGCCTGAAGTTGTTTGTGAACTACATCTCAGGATAATAAGAGAAGTGAAATTTTTGTATGTTTTGAATCAGGTCTGCGGAGCCGGAGCCCGGAGCTGGTCATTTTCGGTGGAGCCGGAGTTGTTTTCAAAAATTAGCTGGAGATGGAGCCGGAGCTGGTGGTTAATTTAGCAGCTCCGGCTCCGGACCCTTTCTGGGATGTATCATCCAACACTACTTGCTGAGCGCGCTGAAACACAAGGCTCTCTGAACTGGTTCACGCCTTACAGCACCTTACTAGAGTCAATTGTGAATTATGACTAAGCAATAGCGCTCAGTGGTGTATACAACTGGCTAGTCGACACGCTTGCCCGCATGCCGATCGCACTTGGGAATTGTGCCGAGATTGTTTACACAGGTCAGTAGTAGCTGACTAACTGTTAGCCTAAAATAGCCACAATTAAAGTCATTGCCGAGCGCCGATAATAATTGGTTAAAGCAGAACACCTGTGAGTTTTGTAACCGATATTATTGATAACGGTGTGTGTCCAGGATTTTGAATAAACAAAAAAAATGGAAAAGTGCATTCTCCCGGTCTGCAGTCTCCAAACATCGGCTACGCGACACTGTCGCTAAACGCACTAGGCATTCATGATGATACCGTCTCAAATGACATTTCAAGTGAAGTTATTTGAACATTCTGTAACCACCGTGACAAAAAGCTCAAGCAATTGATCCTACCAACCAACTCCAAACTTAACCCTTCCGTTGTTTACCACTGTTTCGTCAAGCAATTACGAGTCTATTCCAACTCCTTTCGTCACGCGAACTTTGTTATTCACTGATTTCTGCCGCGCTGCTATTGTGTAGAGCAGT
>JGI24158J21664_10003545_pt1 | contig 19643 bp, 9 predicted proteins | sample Ectturendosymbi3_FD_21664 | JGI IMG/M metagenome (IMG submission 21664) | reverse complement strand
TATGGACAAAGGTAGATATGGTTTGAAAGCAAATTAGCCCCAGCAGAGCTTTTGCCGCTGGTAGCAAAATGGACACTACCTTCTCCAAAATACAAATAAGGGCAGGCTGAAGCCAAAACTAGCAGTGGTTTACATTAAGATTGACTCCTGAGTTAGTGAGCCAAAGTATAAGGCTTGTCCTTAGATGTTCTTCCAGGCAGATTAACTTTGTTGCTTTGGACTCTTTCTCAATGGTGTTTCCCCTTGTGGATTTCCATAGTTTTTCCTATCTTTCTGTGATTTTTGTATCACTCAGGGTTGCCAATTTGGCTTTTTTAGGCCAGATTTTAAAATTCTGGCTTTTTTTTAACACACTTGGGTTTTTTTTAATTGGAAAAAGCCACACAAAATCTGTTTTTTTCTAACATTTTTTAGTCAGAAAGGCTTGACCCTGAAAAAGCATTATTACTGAGCTGCATATTCATTATTTACAAATCTCTGCTGATGAGAGTCTACAGCTATGCAGGGTTCAAACTTCCACTCTTCCATGTAGACATTAGTTCTAAATTCCTGTCTGAAGCCTACTCATTTTTGTCCAAAGTTTAAACAGGAAAGCTGGTGAAGGTAGAAAATCATGTTTGGCTTAAAGCAGAATAGCTCCAGCAGTGCTTTCACTTCATAAGGCAAAATTAAATAGACAGTTTCTTTACGTAATAAGAAACAAATATATGGCAATCACAATGTAATCATGGGAGAATAAAATGTTTCTGAGATTTGGAATTGTATGACATTGATGACTCTGACGAGTTGTAATATTTACCTTGTATTTGTTTATGCATCTTTTATATGTATACGTTTAATGACTGCTGATGGTCTTTTTTTGGTGAAGACAGGTTCGCAACCCTGTGTCATACTCAGTCTATCCTGACTGTAACATAAGGCAGTTGGTCCCAACTTGCACAAAATCTTGACACACTAATCCAAGAGTCGGCAACCTGTGGCTCTTGCAGCTCCAGAGCCACATGTAGCTCTTGCTTGTGTAAAGTGGCTGTCTGGATTTGATAAAAATTGGAATTTAAATTTGCATTTGATTATTATTACAATTGAGTTGTTATATTTTAGCCTATGCCCTTATGAAATCGCATGAAAAATGATAGTGTTAACATTTTGTGGCTCCTCACTGATCCTATATGCTGGAAGATGAAACAGAATGACTCTTTTGTAAAAAAGGCTGCCAACGCCTGCACTAATTCTATCTATGCATAAAATCAAATGACGCACTGCACAAAAATTGTTCATGATTTATTATTTAATATGAATCATTAGCTTGCTTGTTGTGACATGAAATGCAGTGTTATTTTTGAAACCTTTAAGCGCATTTCTTTTTTGACGTTTATCTTCAAGTAGTAATTTGTTTTATTACTACAATGGCAGAAAAGCCAGCTTTGCACAAGCACAAAGTAGTAAATGGAATTAAAATCTGGAGAACTTCTTTTGATGCAAAATGGATCTAAGCTAGATATTAGCTAGCAATGACATTGCAATATCTAAAGCCGAGGTTCCCAATCTGGGGTACATGTACCCTTAGGGGTACATCTGCCTATCCAAAGGGGTACATTTAAGGTTAGCAATAGAAGGAAAAATATATTAATATATTATATCTATTTGCAAATATTTATACGTATATCAGGGAATATTGTTGTATTTTCAAAAATCATTATACGTTTTTTGTTAAATACGTCTATGATTAGTCATGATAAGATATTTTGTCTTGTGACATTTTATGGCTACTTGCTCATCTGTTGAGATGCTGAAGGGGTACATGGTCTGAGAAAGGTTGGGAACCCCTGATCTGAAGGATGCACCAGGGCATCGCAATCCCCCAGTTATGAACCCCTGGGTTTAGGATTAGATACAGGAAAACTACTTGGGTACTTAGATCTTGTGCATACTTCGTGACATGCGTAACATCGTGAATGCTCACTAACAACTTTAATGCATATACTCATTGTCAGTGCATCATAGCGAGTCGGCCAATATGTTTTTTCAGCTATTTTCTGAATTGGTGTTGGTATTGCCCTAGATTTTGATCAGAAAAAACATATCTTGCTAAGTGTTATTAGTAAAAAGATCTCTAGTGACCATGACAAGCTGGTTTGAAGATTAATACAATCCCCCTCACAGAATTTTATTGTTCTCAATTAGTGATCTCATATACTTTGCAAAAAATGTGTGTTTTGGCTGATATATATCATTATCTATGACTTATTAGAAATAGTAATAGATTTAGATGAAAAAGTAATTTGAAATACGTTATTATGTATGTTTCAGTCTCAGTGTGGTTAGTTTAATAGCTTGTTGAAAGCAAAAGCACTTGGGTTTGTTAATTTATATAGCAGTGATATTGGCCATATCTTTGAGGACAAAAGAAAACACAATGAATTTCGAGGTAAACTTCTAAGTGTTTTACTTCTTCAATAAAAATCAATACCTTGGTAATTTTTAATGCAATAAATTAAGTAAATCGTTTACAATTGTGGAAATCGTAAGCATGGATAAAGATTTCAAAATGGTTGTGTTAACAGTTTTCATTTTCCTTTGACCAAATTAGAGAGTACGTGATTTTGGATCAGAGTTCAGTGATTTTGGAAGTGAATCTGAGAGCAACAAACAAAAAGAGGATAAGAAGAAACATGAAGAGTTGGTGAAAAAACCGAACTTGTTAGTCTTCCTTTCTTGTGTTTATGTAATATTTGCAGGGTTTCTACGGAGTCTGTAACAGTTTGGTCATTTTCCAGCCTGAAAAGTCTGGAAAAAACTAATTTTTGTCTGTTAGTATGGAAAAAGAAAATAATTACTTTTATTGTGTTAAATATTACATTACCTATATCTGGGTATGTCATCCAGATAAGTTAAGTGTGGAAAAGGTCTGTTAAAAGTCAGGAAATTTATATTCAAAATTGTGTTGGAACCTTGTATTTGCCATTAAATCTGTTCATTTTTGTTGTAACCAAAGAATAAAAAAAGCTTTTAACATACACATTTGCACCCCACTGCAGCATTATTTTTGTAGGCTGTTGACAAATCGAAGAAATATCTTCATTTAACCTGCCATACTATTTTTGGTGGCTATTAATTTTAAGGGTGGTTCAAGTAACTGCACTCCACATGTGAGACAAGCAAGGAATCTTTAGGGGATGTTTAATCATAAGGAAAAATCAGGGACATCTAAAACTCCCTCGGCATCCTTGGGAAAAAATTTGCAGTTGATAAATCAGCCTACACAATTTAAAATATTGTATTGGCATGCTTTAAAATAATCTGTTACATTTCAGAGGTCATTTGGGCTTACTACATAGTGGAAGTACAAAAAACAAAGCACCTTCAAAAAGGCTTGCCGCTGAGTTGCTTGATCAAGAGGAAGGTAAAAGAATGAGATATCATGGGCTTTTTGCTATGGATGCTGTATCCTTGAACACGATTGTTTTATTTTGCTTCTTGATAGTTTGTTGCAATGAAAATGTTTTGAGGTGTTGCATACTTCATATTTTTTAAGCAAAACACTTGCAAACTTTTTTGCACCGATATGTAGATTTTTACCAACTAAATGGTACAGTAAGTTGATAACCTACCTCTGAATCCAGTGGGTTGGGTTTGATTTTTGGTCAGTACCAAAAACATAATAATTACACTGGCAATCTGTCCAGCGTTGTGCTTGGTGTTAATGAATGTGTGCAAAGCAAAGGCTTGTGGCAGAGTTGAGCAGACTGTCATATTTTACAATCCAGATCTAGTTCTGAATTTTTAATACTCAATCCAAGTCCAACCATAAGCCAAAAAAATATAAAGTACAAGTCCAATTGGAGTCAAAAAATTAACAAAATACAGCTTTTTAGCAACCAAAATGCCACAATTCTTTTCCATTAACTTAGTCCAAAACCAGTCCTGATCCTAAATTTTTGAAACGATTTATAGTCCAGATCCAATCCACATACCAACAAATTTGTTATAGTTTGGATCCAGTCCAGTCCAATGCTCATCCCTGGTTCACAGGTGCTGTTGACATTTACTTGCCACCAGTACAGTAGTCACTAGTTAGGCAGTTGCTTCACTGCTTGTGCAGAGTAAATAGAGATGAATGCCCACAGAACCCTAATACTTCACAGGAAATACAAATTTAGTGTGACAAAATTTTCTTCTATGCGTTTGCAAAGTATTTAATTTTTGTTATGACATTGTTAAATGTTGATAATAAACTATCATTTAGGAAGCCAAATAATTCATGATGGTGTTTTCCAACCCTTTCAATCACCACCCAGGTTGGTTTTCAATGAAAATGCTATGTCCCACAATGTTGTTAGCACTTGTTGCATCGATTCTAATCTCACACTAGCTATAATGCAAACACGTTTTTTTGTGAAGTAGCAATTTATTCCCAATTTGTTGGCATCACCTTTTTGCTAAAATTATTGGTGACATCAGCTTGATTTTGACTGACTACTTTTGTTTTCAAACCAAAATCGCTAATTGTCAATCAGTGAGCTGCTTGGTGCATCATGGCTTCCTGGTTAAGAATTACTGATTTAGACACTACTTGTGTTTTCATGTAACTTATGTTAAATTGGTCTGTACACTTCAACATTTTAAGCTCAGTATCAGCTGTTTTGCAGGTTTAAGAAATTAAATTGTATATGATTAAAATTTTGGTGATACTCTATGTTAAGAACTTGGCTTGACATGATAACTCTTTCTTGTGGTGATATAACCAATAACAGCTACATAGAAATATCCTATTCACAATATATTTCGGAAAATGAAGGTAAATTTTCTACATTTTGTATTAACCATTTTTTGTTGGAATTTCCTTAACTGACTTCTTGTTTAGTACAACAAACATCGCAAACTGGTAAATGACTATCTCTTCTTATACGGAGGAAATCGCTCTGATTTTAAACGTGATACGTAAGTGCCTCTATGAATTTGTAACTTTCAATCAGTTGCTAAAGCACCGTGTCCTTTTGGCATTTTAAAGTCATGTACCAATGCTGCTTTATTTTGACTATGTCCTCAAGAAGATAGCTACTGGATGACATCCAACAAACTTCCTCTTTAAAAATCATTGTTTTTTCCATGCTGTTGTACTATATTGTTGATTTCGTGCCATACTTCATTGTGACATGCAAAGTTTCAAAATTAGTTTTACAACAAAAATGGCGTTGTAAATGGTTTTGGTTACTTTTATGCAATCCAAGGGGTGAAAAAATATCAAAATAAAATTAATATTTTTGATAAGTCAAAACCTCTGATCACTGCATTTTTGAAAAGTGAAGTTACTTGTTAGTCGATTTTGTTAATCAACAATTTTTTACTCCAAGAATAAACTATTTGGTGTGATTGCAGCTTCAGAAAACAAAGTTTTAGGTATTTAAAAAGTCTCTTGTTTAATGCCCAAGGTATTCGCTAAAAACATGTTTTCTTAAATTCAATGGTTTTACCTCAAATCCACATTATTGTGTGCATGCAGTCTTAACCAGCAGGATTTAAAAATTTAAATGATTTTTGAGTATTTTGGTTACCCAGCACCCAAACCTTAAGCAAAGCATTTTTTACCCAACTTCTCTACTTTTTCACGACTAGTTAAAGGTAACATTTTTCTACTTACAGGATGCTGAAGTTAGGATGTGCTTTTTGGTCATGTATATATAGAGAACCATGAATTTGCAGAATTTGTTTGAATAATTTTAACTAAATCACTGGATTGAGCTTATGCATGGACTCATGTACAAATTTTTCAATTTATTTTAGATCCAAAGATAAAACAGATGCAGATGTTATCACAGAAAATCATCAATTTTTGTGGGAAGAAGATGAAAATGATGCTGCTAAGACATGGGAACAGAAACTAGCCAAGAAATACTGGGACAAATTATTCAAAGAATATGCAATTTGTGATCTTACCAGATATAAAGAAAACAAGATAGCCATGAGATGGAGGATTGAAAAAGAGGTTAAGTTTGGAGTGTTTGATGTAAACTCTACATGTGCTTAATAATGATACCTCAATACTTCGAAATGCTGACAGTCATGACTGCTGGCAGTCATACTTCGAAATGCTGGCAGTCATGTACTTAGTAAAGACAGGTAGTTGCTTACAGGCCTGTGCAAAGTTTCTGTTTTATTTTTTGAAGGTATTTTGCATATCAGCAATAAAAATTTGCCCCATTTGCCTAAATTGCAAATGAAATCCATGTCAGTAACATGCTTCTGTCAATTTTCTTCATTCTATGCTGAAAGAAAAATGATAGTGCTTGTATTGTCTGAAGAGTGTATTTCTTTGTGTGAGGGGCCTTACAGTGTATTATAATATAATTGGAGTATACAAGGCCCATTTTTATTATTAACAAAACAACGGATGCCCTTTTTCCTTTTTTCACCTCTACGAATGATGAAAAGGCTAGAATATGCTTTTCACTTCCACAGGATTTGGATGTATGTGTTGTTGTCTGTTTCTTGAACCATATTTCCACTGTAGTGCCATCATTGTGTGATGCACTTGTGGATAGATTTCCTGGAATTATTCATGAAGAAAGATTGAGGCTTGTTGAAATGAGTGTTGCAACATGTTTTGACCCAAGTTTTCATCAACCAGCGATTATGATGCAAATGTGTTTGTTTCAGATGTTGGCTTTAAATTTTGCTTAAATTAAATTGTGTTAAATGCTGTGATGACACTTGAATCCTTCTGTCAGGAGTAGTGTTGTTAAACTCATAGCTTTGGATGTGGATCTATTGTTGGCTGTTCACGTTTTAACCATGCGGATAAGTTTGGTGATGCTATAGCCTCAGGACAAGCTGGCTAGGAAATCGTTAGCAATTGTGTGCAACACATCCTTGTGTGCAATAGCTATTTTGCTTGGAAAATTATCTTGACCATAAATAAATCATTGCATGGCATGTTGATGGATCCATCCTCTGATGAAAAAATATATTTTTTCCAGGTTTGCCTGAATAGTTTCAAGTGAGTAAGATTTTAAAAGTTTAAAGAACCAAGTATATTGCAAACACGAGCTGTTTGTCACCAAACGTTTTTCCTTTAGTAAAACCTTAACAAAACTACTGATACTTATTTTGCGATGGTTCACTTGCTCTTAACCTATTTCCAATCATAAATTTGTCTTTACATTTGAGTTTTGTCTTTGCAATGACTTGAAGTGAAGACGCAATTTTTAAGCAGCACATTACAATTTTTAAGCATTGCAGCACATTGGCAGCGGCTAGATACCACTGCTACCCATGGCAGTCGGTTGACTTGTCAAAGTAATGTTACCCATACAAATTGCCCTGAACAATTCGAACTCCACGATGGTGCTCAGCATCAACCATTAGCTGTGCACATCTAGAATTTAATAACAGAGTAGCTTTGATGTAGAACGTTTTTATGTTCAACCGAAGTTGAAGAAATGTTAAAAATTTGCTTCAGGTCATTGTTGGTAAAGGTCAATTCTCGTGCGGAAACAAACACTGCAATGAAAAAGAAGGCATGCGTAGTTGGGAAGTTAATTTTGCGTACGTGGAAGCAGGCACAAAGAAAAATGCTCTAGTGAAGCTTCGACTGTGTCCAGAATGCTCATACAAACTCAACTTCCATCACAGGTATTCGTTATCTGATAGCATCGATGGTAGTTACTCACTTTCGTTATTTGGTAGACCATACGTTTTGTATCGATAAAGGTCAGAACTGGTCTTTTGCGCTGCGGAACAGAGCCACTTGGCACGATGTACTTTTGATTGCAGTGCCACGAAAAATTTTCTTCCTGCCATTTTCGCTTGGCGGGCAACTTCTCATCCACGATTTTTTGTCTTGCAGGAAGAAAGACGTAACCAAAAAACTTTTCCATGAAAAACGGAAAAAGGTCAAGAAGTTCAAAAAGAAGAAGAAACACCGGAAACGTAGGTTTCATGTTTCAAGCTCTACTTTTGTAAAACATGATGGACTGTGTAAGCAATGCACGTAGTTGCTGTAGATTCTTATTGCGAGCAATATAGCCAGAATTATTGAATACATTATTTTATTCGACGTTTCAGCATAATTTTAAGCCATCATCAGTCGTAATTTATATTGCTGATTAGTCGTAAGCCATTGTATTTATATTCCTGATGTCTTTTATGACTAAGCTGAAACGTCGAATAAATAACGTAGTCAAAAATTGCGGCTGTATGTTTGCAATATGATGGATTGCTCTATGGCATATTGCTGGACCACAATGTGCCTTCCAAATATATCCAGTTTCTTTTGCAATTGTTTCAGATGTGAATTGCCTCTGATTTTTACGGCATTTTCTGATGAGTTTTGCATGTTCCCGTATTGTGATCAATCCCGTTTTCTGACCATTTTTACGTGTTCCCGGATGAATTCCGACATTTCTGAAAAATTTACCACCTTTTTTCTTGTTGGTTTGTCTTTGATGATCTGATCACAGACAAAAATCAAGTACAAAGATTTTCTGTGATCAGCCTCCTGCGAAGCATGTTCGTAAAGCAACTGAGTGCATGCAAGGGCGTACATAAAGGGGGTTGGGGTTACCCCCCACCGAGCTTGATGTTTACGAAAACTTTACTACCTACGCAAAGGAGATTAATTGTTTTCGCATACTTTTTGCTTGTTAATTTGTCGACTTGCATGCAAATTCATTACAATTTCAAGGAACATTGTAAATGGGCCAAAAAGTAATGATTAGGATTTGGTGGGAATCTGAGTTATCGTCTGCATCCAGAAACCATCTCACCACTTTCTGCAGACATTTCGTCCACTACGCGTGTTTAAGATTGTGTTCCGCGATAGTTCACTTTATCCGAAACAATTGTCTTATTTTGTCTGCTGTGGCTGAGCAGCGTAAGTGCTGACAGCATTGACTACATTACCAATTTCTGTAGCATGATAGAACTGTTGCACGAGCTCAAAAATAACAGTTATTAAAATAGAAGCATTCAGGCATTTCATAATGTCTCAGCAGGCAAAAAGGAAAACTAAAAATTTGCTGGACTTCTATACGTAACAAAAAATCGAAAGTTTTCTTGCGTACTTTATGCGCATTCTCAATTCTTGTGTAGTTTAGCAAGATTCGATCTTGCAAACCGGGGTGTGCGTCAGACAGTCTAGCCGCACACTTTCCGTGCTCCTCTGCTTGTATTCGACAAGACATTAGCGCAGCCTGAATTTGCAGTTGTAAATTGCTCTGGCGCAGTGATGAGTGTGTTTTACTCCCCTGTTTTAACGCGCAGCCTGATGTTTTTTCAGTTATGAACTGCTGTGTCGTAACGTTGAGTGTATTTTCCTCCGATATCCTAACTTGGAGGACTGATAGTTTATATTCATTGCAATGATACATAAATTAAGGGGAGTGGGTGTAGACGAATATGCATATTATGTCAACAAACTTCGCCAAAACTTTGGTTTGGAAACATGAATATGACGTCAAATTGTGACGTCACAAAAAGTGCACACCAAATACAAATGACCACCATATGCCATTGAATGAAATCCCCATGAAAATTTTCTGCGTACGCCACTGAGTGCACGAACTGAGCAAACATTTCTCATGCTGCGAGGGAGCGAGTTTGTTTCTACGGCGTGCAATACTTCTACCTTACTGACCTAAGTGCGGGCACGAATAGTTTCAATCCTTGATATACCAGGAATGTGCTGAGACCATTTTTGGATTGCCGAAGCTTAAGGTTGCCAGACGTCCTTCAGCGCCAAGAATTGTCCTTGAATTTGCTGTCAAAACTCGTTATGTCCTTGATTCTTGAAAAATATCTTGTTGTCCTTTAATATTTTCCGGCGTCCTTAAACTCTTGAACAGATTTAAATTGTTCATTTTTGAACTATTTACTACATTGCACATTCAAGAATCAAGAATAAACAAGGTGAATGAACAGAACAATGTGTAGATTTTTTCCATGTGTCATATTCATAATGTTTTGTTTAGTTTTCAATTCATACATGGCTAGCTGTAGCCTGACTTGCCCATACGCGAAAGCTTGCTGAAAAGGTGAAAATAGCCATGGGCGTCCGCAGAAATTTTTCCAAGGGAGCGGGCAACGTCATTATATTACGAGGCTATGTTTTTTTGGTTGCTGACGTTGCAATGCAAATGGACGTTCACAAAACGCTTTACTGTTTCTACACCACAAGAAAATGCCCCGTGAAACCACGCGCCTCATTCGCATCTATTTTGAAACCTTTTTCAAGTGAAGCTGTATACGAGTTTACCACAAAGCTGTACTTTCTGTCATCCGTTACAGCATTTTGCTGAATTGGTGCATAAATCTCATTATCAATGTTAACTCAACCATGGGCGCCGGAAGGGGGGAAAGGCATCCTGGATTTTGAAAATTTCACCAAAAAAGGTTGTTTTCTTAGTTTCAAGTGGGAAAAAACAAATTTCACCGTATTTCCCCCCCCTAGAAAAATTTTGGAAAAATGCCCTAGTGGTCCCCCTTGGAAAAAATCCTTTCGACGGCCATGAACCCCACACAACTGAGTCTGAAATGGACTTGAACTATCAGTATCAACTAATACGTTTGCGGTACTCTCATTAGTCTGTGCTGGTTGAACAGAACTCACTTCTGAAATATTTTGTTCGAATTGTTTTCTACACTTCAGCTATCAGAAATGCCAGTTCTTTTCATAAACTGCCTAATGTCCATTTTTTGTGAGCACTTTCTACAAATCAGTAATGTTTCAAGACAATCAACGACCAGATCAGCTTAACTTTGCGCTTAGTACTCGCTGAGAAGTCAGAACTAATCCTCAACGAAAAAGACGAATTCCCACAAACCTTTCACAGAGGCATTTCCAACAAGCCACGTAGATTTATACTGTGTGAAAAGACGCCTGCATAAGCGTAGCTTAATTAAGCACTTCACTCAGGCACATTGGTCACAATCTCACACTATAATGGATTTTTCGAACTTGCGGAAGCATTGCTACAGATCACCCCTGCTGCTTTTCACACAGTATGAAACTTGCCTTACCGTTATCAGTAGTGACTGTCTTGCTGCATCACCTGCCAAAGATGTCTGGAGGTCAACAGTCACATGCGGAAATACGCAGTAATTATCGTAGCTTGAAGAGAACCTTTCAGATTCGTTGCGGTATTATTGTTACGCAACAAAGGGCAACAGTAGAACAACGCGCTCGCAAGTTATGCAACATGACTCTGCAGACAATGGAGTGGTCAAGAGTGAACTGCAAGCTCATCACTGCATCACACCAGCATAGTGAAGCTGGCTTTTGCGTAGTGTGAGTGCCATACCGGTAAATGAAGCGTTACTGCAAGAATTAAATCAATTAATCGGAAGCAAGATGCTGACTTCAGAATTTCTACAAAGATAATTGTTTCTTAGTCCCAATTCCCAGGAGTGGGGAAAATGCTCGTTCCTCCACCCCTGCGGACACCCAGGAAAGTAGCTCACGGTATCTCATTGAAAAACAAATTGTCCTTGAAAAAATTTCAAGTGATCTGGCAACCCTACCGAAGCTGGAGCCAAATATTTTTGTATGGTGGAGCTGGAGCCTGAAATTTGAGTTCCATTTCCACAATTTTATGTGGGGAAAGCGAGTTGCACAAATAATATCAATAGTTTTCAGTTTCTAATCGACCAAATCATTTTGAAGCCGGAGCTGGAGACAAAAAAACTTAGATGGCTGGAGCCACAGCCGGAGCCTGAAATTTGAGTTCTGGCTCCACAGCCTTGGTCATGTCAATACGTTGGCTCGACTATAACATGATATTCCCCTAAAGCCTACAAAATCTGATATTTTCGTATGCTTGTATGTCTTGGTTCAAGTTGTTTTTTGTACATTATTTTGACCTAGTTCACAATGACACCAACTTTCCCAAGCTCGGGCTTTCACGAAAACGGTGCCTTCATGTTAGAGAACTGGGAGCAACCGTTGATGAGTCAGATGAGTCAACTTCATTGAAATATTACGATGCACGTTGTTAATGTAACAAACTCTTAGTTTCGTGCTAGTTCGTTCAGCAGTGCATGGAGCTATAGCTTTTCAATAAACTGTTTACTGAGTTGTTGACTGCCCTTGGTCCAACTACTTCCCATATCTGCCTAAGGAAAAATATTTTCAAGAATTCAGCTCTTAGTATAAATTCAAAGCTGAATAATAAAATGTTCTCGAGAGAGGAGTCGAATACAGGCGTCGTGTTTGTGTAATTTAACCTCATGAAGATAAATAACCTTGAGTAAAATAAGAGGTGTAATGCAGAATTCAAAAGACTTCAATATTATGTTTAAGTCAGTGTTTCCTTTTTTACATATTTTACCATTTTATCAAACACGATTCGCAAATTTACCCCCAGTACACTCACTGGTGCTCATTTATTGAAAAAACGAAATTAACAAACTCCTACAGTTTGGAATGATTTATAAAAATATACATTTGCTGCAATTTATGGTTCAGTAAATTTACCCCAGGTTAAGAACCACTGGTTTAAGTCAGTGCGGGTCAAAACAAGATGCTAGCGTGTGAATCGACAATCGAAATTCCCATCCATTGCCAAGAATAAAAAATTTGGGCTTATTTCATTTGGTTGTGTCAGGCTCAAGCGATTCGGATGACAGTCAGCCAAGTTCGTCAAAATCGAAACAACAATCTGAAAGTGACGACGATGATGAACACAAAATGTGGAGCAAGCCATTGGAGATCGAAGAAGAAAAGTCGAGGTTAGTGTGTTCTGCGTGCTAGAGCCGGGATGTGTTTGAATAGTGCATTTTTTGAATATGCTAGGTATGCTGCAGCATTTGCAATGTTTGGGTTCGTATATACGCATTCGTTAATAAGTTCGTTTCAATTAATAAGGTACTATCGTATAGCGTTGTGTATGTTAGTTTTTTTAATTCAATCGTGCTCGTGACGATGTTTTTCGCATGTATATTGTATATCTGATTAAGTTGGAGTATCGAACGCATCGGTGTAAGAAATGTTTTAATTGAATGTTTTTGTCATACTTCCTTCCAGTGCTGGCCTTTAGCCGATCGGACCGATTGCTTCCAATCGGGCCCTCGCTATGCCTACTAGCTTACGCAAACTTCGACTTTCAATCGAAGCTGCTTGTCCAGTGCTAGCGCGGGGTCCACAATATTTTTTCAGTCTGGGGCGCATTGCCAACGAAAATAAAAGTGAACTGGGCCGTTTTTAACGTCCTCGAGCATCACAAATCATTCTCTAATTGTAACAACGATCAGTATTTTTCCACAATGTTTAGCCTATACTTTCTTCGATAGCAACTAGAGAGGGTTAAATTTTGACACTGTTTTCTGTTTCAGTTACAAGCGTTTAGCAGGTCACGTTTCAACAAATGCTGCATGAGAGGCTACGGTTCGATAGTTATTGCTGTTTCTACAGTTACTGCTTCTTGTCTTCTGGAGGTTAACTTTTGTTCGTAATTGCAAAAGTTCACTCTCGTAGAGATCTGGTGAGGGAAAGTGAGGTCGGCGAAAACGTTTGAAATAAACCTAGTTTCAAGTAAGCCAACTGAATGGCTACCATTGGTGTGCAAAAAATAACGGGTACTTAAAAATAGCGGAAAATTTATTTAACTAATATTAACACTTAACCCATTGCATAGTAACAGAAGTGTTGGGACCACCTCCGTCGGCGAAAGAGAAGTGAGAAGTAGGTACAGAACCGTCGCCAGAAAGTGTTCAATAGGGGCGTTTGCGGTTCTGCGGGGGGCTTGACATTCTAAAAATTAACAAAAACTCCACTGATTTATAGGGTTCCACGTTTCAATTTGGGGGTCTTGAAGCTTTGTTTAGGAAGCTAAGCCCGCCAAAACCCCCCGTGGCGACGGGACTGATTAGGTACCGTATTTATTCGATTGTAAGCCGCGGCTTTTAAATTTGTTTTGCATTATTCATGCGGTTTACAATGAAGAGCGGTTTATATTTTTTATTTCTTTACCTTATCGAAAGCGAAAGATGACGCTCAGTCTTTTCTTGGCCACTTTTTTTCGGCCAAACTCTCTTTCCATATTCGATTCTCTTCAGCATCTCGTACACATGCATCACAGGAAGGATTATGCTGAGTAGAAGGTAGTTTTAGTTGTGTAAACATCATTACCAGGGTTGCCAAAAACACGAAACGTGCTTGTACGCGAAAGTATCTCAGAGGCTTTGGTAACCTATGTTCAAATGCGGCTTACAATCTAGGGGGGGCTTTAATTTTTGAACACCATTTCGTGCGGCTTACAATCATGGGCGGCTAACAATCGCGTAAATACGGTATATGAAATGTGCCCGCAGGCCGCACTTTGGACACTCCTGGTACACAGTATAACATCGCAATCTGCCAGAATTTGAAACCATCCAAGATATCAGTGAAATATGCAGCAAATTTAAGCGAAGTAAGCCTCATGATGTTGTTGTGGTGAGCGTTGCATCATGAAACACAGCCGAAGCAAGTGTTGTGGCATCGTTCTCACACGGACTGGCGTCGTAGTTCCTGAGGTATAGCCTAATAAATTAGAAGTTGCAAAAGGTCTGAAAAGGTGGGATGACTTTTGTGGAAGTTTTGGAGGCAATTCCAATACTTGTCTGTTTGGAAAATTTTCTTAAATGTAGGTTTATAGTTATTGGGAAATCTGCAATTACTTTATGTATTTCATGTTAGATAAGAAAATAATATTTAAACTTTTTGAAAAACTTTTCCTGGGTATTCAACACTGTTCTAAAAAGCTGTTTGTGCTCTATTAAATAAGCAGGTTTGGCTGTAACCATTATCCAAGTGGATAGTATATAGTGATAGGCAGGTGTTGTAGTGGTGTTTTGTTTTCAACAGTTGAATTTCGGTTATTTATCTTAAAATATATTGTTTCTGTAACTAAGCTAATTACCATGAGTCAAAAGGCAGGAGACATAAGCCGAAAGTTTTAAGTGGCGGTTAAAAAAAGGGCTAAAAGCAAATACTAAAAAGGCCGAGTCAGAAAAAGAGAAAGGTGCGTTGGACAAGCATACAGTATCTCAGAAAATTCTCAAACAGCTGTTGAAGAGCTACACCACAGTGAAGATGTCGACGACATTGGCAGCCAGCCTGATGATGTTTTGCCAGATAGTTAGCCTGTAGTAGAAGTTTAAGTACGAGAAGTGAGATCAGCCTATTCAAAATTGAGTCTGACGAAGAAGGAAGCTGGTCGATCCTGCTACATGGCCAGGTGCCATGACCCCTCAATGTTAGCCAAAAGAGAACCACCTGCAATCACAACAGAAGTTTTCTCCAGAAACGAAATTGAAGGGACACCGTTTTCTAAGCTCAATTGTAGAACGGGATTGGCAAAGGGTGAAGTGGTAGGTTGTCCAACGCTAACATACTCGGCATTCTAAAATAGAAGTGGTTGCTACTACTGCAGACCTTTAGCTTTGGGTGTGCACTCGCACGACACCCGATACCTCCTCTCTGGAGGTATTGAGGGTAGTAACTCATGGATTTATTAGGTGGATTTATTAGGCCCTTTGAAGTCTTTGCTGGAGAGGTCTTGGCGAGGCCTTGCTCTTCCAAATAAGCGATTTTTATCATTATGACGTGATGCCCCCCAAATATTTCTGAACACGCTACTGAGTGGGGCCCCGCACTTGCTAAGGCCGGCCCTGCTTGCCTGTATACTGGTTGACCAATTCATTTAGTTAGTGTTTTGATACTTCGTTATAGGATTTCCATAGATTACTTTCCCATCCCTGTGCAGTGAAGTACAAAACTCTGAAGCTTTATACAGCACTGAAAATTAAAGTTATACGACAAGGTTAATCGATTTCCGACGTCCGCAACCTAGCGTTGCTTCTTTCTGAGAGCAGAAAAATCACTGGTTTGTGAAGCCCGAAAGCATTCAGAGAAGTGGTAGAAATCTACCCGTGTATCCGGCCGTATAAAGCTAAATTTACCCAACTGACCATTGCGTTTGTAGCAAAGGTCGGAGTGGAACAAAGTTCGCAAAAGAAACGCCCGTTCAAAACAATAATATTATTGATAGCGTGTAACTACATTTTTGTGGACAGGCGTGTATCTGTTTTGATGTTTGTTTTCTTTCAGAGAGGAGGAGTTCGATGATTACTTTCAAGATTTGTTCTTGTGAGATGTCGCGATGTGGCTTAAAGCGTGTTGGTCGATGCAAAGCTGCTACGATCTTTGGTCAGTCGCGCTGATGGCGGCGAGCGTGAGCCGGATAGATAAGGCTGGAGTGAAGCAAGGCGCCTGCACACTGAAAATGGTGCGGAAACACTCCCGATCAAGGGCAGAGTTGTCGATTGCGTGGGGACGTGAAGTGTGCTTCCGTTTTTTGTTTTTTTTTTGAACGACGATTGGAAGCAAGTGCTATTTGTCATGCTGCCAAGTGCCAACATCTGGTCAAAAAAGCGTGCTCAGTTGTTTCACTTTCAAAAAATAAGCATATGTCTCAATGCGAAAACTCTGTTGCATCCTCCAGGTAGTGGCGTGGCGGGGCCAAGTGCCGCCTGGGGCCGACCATAAAAGTGCCGCCCTTTCCACCCCTCAAATTTGCTTACAAAAATTTAAAATGAAATATCATGTTTCGTGCTTTTTCAAAGATATAAAGATTAATAAGGCTTGAAAATCACATGCAACCACTCTCAAACTGATATGGGTCTTGGTTTTCATTGTCGATTATGAGTCTGGCTTTTTCTGCTTGTCACCACCTTTCTCATCATGAATTTTTCTATTTTTTGCTTTCTTTATATATGCATGTACGGACCCGATATGTTTCGTCAAATTTTCTTCCCTGTTGGTTTTTAGTCTGCGGTAAGCCCACCGTATGGCATTTTCATAGTTTACTCATTCCAGGGGATCAAACGAAAAAAGGATGTAATAGCGGCATACTTCTTACTTCACAGATGCAAACATGTATGTTAAAAGTTCGTGTAGGTTCCCCATCTTTAACTAAATAAAATATTTATACTACATCTAGCAGGTTATAATAATTGATCTGATGATGATCTCAGTGATGTAAAGAACGTTTCATTTTTCACTTCACCTTACAGTAGTGGTTCAATCCTCCTTAAGATTATATAAAAGGCTTCAAACGTTAACTTTGTCGGGACTTGCGCAAATCCCTCTATAGGTGCACGGACCCATTTTGAAACCGGCTATGATCGAGAAGCGCTGGCTTGCAGTGTTCACCGTGACTTGCACGTTTGGTGTAGCTCTTAAGTTGGACCTCTTCCAATTACACGTGTATAGTGTTATTCCTTGCCTTTGTTCGTTACCAATAGAACCATCACCAGAAGATCTTCAACTGGGTGACTTCACGATTGTGCAGGCGGATTGACATTCTAAAATTTGACAAAAAATCTACTGATCTGTAGTGTCTCACATTCAGTGGCGCAGCCAGGAAGTTTGTTCGGGAGGGCCAGTCACCTGGCGTGCGTCCGACTGTTCCTTCCCTTTATTTTCGACCAGTTGAAATTGACATAAAGCACCGGCGAAAAATCTTGGCAAGTTTGTTTCGGGAGGGGCATGGCTTCTTTGGCCTCATTCTGGCTGCGCTACTGTTCTTATTTCACATTGGGGGGACTTGAAGCTTTGTTTGGGGGGATAAGCCCACCAAAATTCCCCGGGGCGACGGGACTGGTGACCAACAGGCGTCTATTTCGAAAACTGTATTACCAAACCATACCAGGTGGGACATCCGCCTTTTCATTGCTCAGCAGTGATTACGTCTTACGTTCGACGTTAATTGCGTTGAACAACTTTATTCAGTACAGCCATTGCTAAGTTGTGCAACTGTTTCCATTAAAGCCCTTTTTAATAAAAGCTTTAACCACAACCATATTTAAACGTTTACCCTTGCGTTAGGTTTTCAGACCAAGGTTCTTTCCCCAATTTAATCGAAATGAGAGCAACAACTTTTCTAAGATTTTCTTGTTGAAATGAATTTTTCTATGACTACAAATGTTAAATATACCGTTGAGCAAAGGAGACTTTTACGAAACTCACGCTGCCTGTTGGCTGACTCTGGTTCACTCTACTTGCAGTTTAAACCGACAGTCTGAGCTCAAAGTTACCCACGCAAACACACTAACTGCACTTCCCCGCTTCAAGAACGTCATTTTTCCGACGGGATTACGTCATGCAGAAAAACAGCCGTTATGTTGAAACTGAGTAACGTTACCTTTGCAGTTCTTCGCTTCAACCGCCAAAATTTAATGTTGATAAGCCCACCTAATGACTAGGCCACACCTTATGGCACTTATTGAAAATATCCCACTGAACATTAAAAAAGCGGCATGAGATGTGCCAAGGAATTTTTTTTAATTTTAGCGACATTTCATTTAGCGTTACAAAATGTCTTGTGGCGGCATTCCAGAATGTTTACCGAGGCAAGTGCCTCAATGTAGCTACGGCCAAGAACATATGAAGCTAGTCAAGCCATTTACACCACGTTATTTCGTGTTCCGTCAGAAAATGTTTTTGATCAGTCGATATGCAGAACGAAAGAGCAGAAAGTGAGATTACCGTGTTTAGCTAGCGCGATACCGAAATCTGTAATGCCATCAGTTAGGACTATTTAAAGTCATACAGTCAACCTCGGTTAATCCGGATTCGATTTGACCGACGATTTTATCCGGTTTAGGCGAAGATCCGGATTAACCAAAGACGGCTGTTTTTAGCTTGACGTCATCGAAGTACTGGTATATCGGTAAAAACCAATAAACACATTTACGACTCAACAGCAGACTTTCGCAGAAGCTGTAATGAACAATCTTAAGTTCATGAGTTTAGATGACTTGGCTGCGAAGAAATCTGGGATTTTGGACTGACGCAGATAATGCCCTCCACACATCTTACCGATTACAATACACATAGGGTAATGAACTACAGAAGCACACTCAACACTGGTCAATAGGCTGAAACCGTGGTGCGGCGGTTTGCCATGAGCGTTGTGTTCAATGTGATGTGCTATGCCCGTGTGTCACGTAATAATATTCTCTACCATTAGTCGAATGTTGCGCAGAGTTGCAGCCGTTCTCATCAAAATTGTAAACATTCAATGGTGATCGTGAGCACTTTTGTGTTGCATCAAAAAAGCTGCCGAATTTTTCCAGAGACCAGTCAGTGCACAAGAACACACCAGCGTGGAAGTGCAATGAACTCCGGATTACGAGATGTGAATAGAGCAGATTTTATCCTGTTTTGGCGAAGATCTGGATTAACCGAGGTTTACTGTATTTTTTTTTTTTGCTTCAGGCAACTATAAAACGAATTTTAAAACAAAAATCATACCCCAACGAAGTCTATAACAAAAGTTAGGAAGTCGTAAGAAAACCTTTTACGTTTTTGGTCATATTTTGCATATTTTAATCTAATTCAATACGGAAAACATTCTAAAAATATCGGGTGAAATTACTACAGTTGAATTTGCCTAATTCGTCACCTCAAGGGGATTAGAAAGAAGTGACGAATTATGCAAACAGGTGAAAAGTCTCAGAAGCTCGTTCACTTTATGATAGAAACTCGTATACATAGTGCTCTTATTTACAGTCAAATACAACTTCATGACGTTACGGTTGAATACAATTAATTCCTCTGCTCTATCTGGACTTCTCCATTTAATCAAACACCTTTTAAATCTTTA
>JGI24158J21664_10003544_pt1 | contig 19644 bp, 9 predicted proteins | sample Ectturendosymbi3_FD_21664 | JGI IMG/M metagenome (IMG submission 21664) | reverse complement strand
ACTGTTTTCACAACACACTGAACAGTACGCTAGCGCTATCTTGGCGACAGGCGATCATATGACCGTCACATGACCCGTGATGCTGACGTCAGTAGAGTTTCCAAAAAATTTAAACGGATCTGATTTGTAAAACCGGAGCAACGAAATAAGAGCACATAATCTACCAACTAACGCATTGCTTCAAAAAATATCAATTGACTTGACATGTACAAATTTGTGATAAACGTCAAAACATTCAAAACACCAGAGTACATTCGTTGTGAATGTAATCAGAGGATTTAGCAACGCTTGTTTAATTGTGTCCATGTGGAAGATGTAATATAGATTCCACACAAGGGTCTGTGAATTTGTTCAAAGCATGAGTAAAAAATTAAACATTTTGATGGATACAGTAATTCAATATTAAATGTTCATCTAAACTATTTTTAATAAGTTTGAATGTTTTGTGGCTTATCATCTCAGTAAGCTATCTGACTGAAATGAGTAAAGCTCATCCACAGCAGAAAATGTACTTGTTCCACAGGCAGTAGGCGTACTTCAGTTTCATCCCTATGTTTAAATGCTTGTCCATGATATGTCCCTGTAATTGTTTAGCATGGTATTGTTAGTGTTGCAAGATTTTAATAATCAGACCCATGTAAAATCTTTGATTGATATCCTTTTTCTTCTGCTTGTGCCTAAATTAGAATTTCATATGCCTCTCCTCTGCTTGTTTTTGTCACTTGGTTTCATACTATTTGAAAAAAACTATAGATTTGAGTCCAAAGTAATTTGATATGGTAAATTAAAGTTTGTTTTAGGAAAATGTAAGGTACCTGGGTCTGTAGGGACCCGATTTCTCTGATTCTAGGGACCCGATTTTCTCTGATTTTAGGGACCTGATTTAAAATTCTGGGGACCCAAATCGGGTCCCTAAAACGCCTTAATAATATAATATAATAATATCATGATATTTTATTGCAGACTCATGGTCCATATCACAGACACAGGAGCACAAAAAGTGTTTAGCTGTACATCAGCGCACATTACAGAAACGGTGTTAGCACATGACTAACACTGGGAGGAGCAAAGCAGTTTATCCTCTCCGCAGCTTAAAAAACCTGGTAAATTATATTATAGTTCTTGGATTTTCAGCATGGTATTATGTTTGAATGTTGCTTTAGTTTATTGGATAGATATTTGCGTTCTGCAGAGGGTGTGTGTTCATACTATGGATTTTTCGTGTCTGCTCATAAACAAGTAAATTTAAATTTACCTTACTTAAGATTCCATTTAAAGGTAAAGTGGCAGAAGGCTTAATTAATGCAGGCTAGTATTGAAGGCTACCTTCGCNTTTTAGCTTGTGAACACTTTTTAAGTGCCAGTACCCCAGTAGCAACAGTAGCAGTTGCTTTTGTTTGTTACAACGGCCAACCGTTACAGGTACCAGCTTGCTTATACCAAGCAAACAGGATAGACGCCAGCAGCACGTCGAACTTCGCTCGCATGGCAACCGACGCAACCAAGCGTAAACAATATTGCAAGTGTAAACACTTTCCCACCCTCAGCTTGGCTCAGCCTTTCTTGGCCCCAGTGTAAACCAGCCTTTATTCACAAATTTGAAAAATTTCCGGACCCGGATTCAAAAAGTTTGGAAAAGGAGCGGACTCTGAAAAAGTGACTCCGGACACCTCTGGTCCCCGAGTTGTTGTTGCTGGAGGCAAAACCCTCACATTTTTTGGAACTGCTCAAATTCACAGAGATTTCCCGGTGGAGTAAAAGTCAGCAAGCCCCTTTTCCCCTGGCTATTTTTTAGTTTTTCCTTCATTTTCGTATTGATTTCGTTCCTAGCAAATGTTCAGCATGCTACTAGGCAATGTACCAAAGATGTGCATCAACTGTTCAAATGACCTTCCTGCGGCAGATGGGGGTCTCTTGGCGCATCCAAATTTCTTGTATGGTCATGACCCTGTTACTTTGTATAGATGCCCTTGAATATTACAAACGCGAAGTTATAGCCGGTGTCAAGCGAAATTTCTGACCTATTATTGTTTCAGTTGTTTTGCTTCCAAGAGTAAAGGAATAGCTAGGCGTTTGCTTTTTTGATGTGTGTTGTGTAAATTAAAGCTTTTTGATTAGATGACAGATACAACAAGCTAAAGTACGGGAATAGCCATAACCACTAAAAAATATTGGACTTAGTTTTAGATCGTAACCCGACCCACTTACCTAAACACTAAGCCCTGAGCCCTAATCATCAATTTTCTCAGCGTAATTGATATGTAGAATATTACTCTGTGCATGAGCACATGACGTGAATTCAGAAATTTCACTTGACCCTGGGGTATGACTGTAAGGTGCCTGAAAGAATCGCTGATAAAAGTGTTGAAAAAGTGTAGGTGGCTCACATTTTCAGATAAGTAGGCTACTGTAATGCAGAAACCTATTTTTTATAGGGACAAACTCAAACTGACCCTAAGCAACCGAAGCTCCAGGGGTGAGCTCCTAAACAACAAAACACAATCATTGCTTGCAGCTCAGCGCGACACGTTACGGTCGTGCCGTTGATTGGAAGGTCTGCGTTTCTGCTTTTGCTTCGCTTGAGCGTCACCCAGTTGCTTTCAGCGTCTCTGACGTGAAGGCAAAAAAACAAGGCTTTCCTGTCAAACTGGAGCCACGCAACCTGGGTTTCGGCTTCGGACGCTTTCAGCAAGCAACGACTGGCTTGTAAAATATATTCTCTTTTGTACACAAGTCACTCGGAGTTATGTTGCGGCGCTAGATACAGACATGAGATAAAATATTCGAAAATCGCAACTATCCTGTAACGAGAAGGAAAGTTGCTCGCTTGGAAGAAGTATTACGCTCCATGAACAAAAATCGCGTGCACAACGCCTGTTATGGTAAAAGAGTACGCGATCAGCAATTGTCAGTACGACTAAAGATAGGGGGTGAAAAAAGACGGCTGAAAGGGGGAACGGTTAAAGCGAGAAGCAGAGGAAACACAACGCAGCGCAAACCGGAATCGTGGGACGAAGGTTCTTCCCCAAAACGATAAAAAATGAGAGAGGCAATCGAAAACAAGCGAACTCAGGCCGTCGGGACAAAGTTTTCAACTCTCTCGAGCAGCGTCTCCGAGTAGCCGGGACTGTAGTAGCGGACGATTTCTTCCGGGAAGCAATTGTTAATGGTGGTGATGTAGTCGTGCAGGTCGGACCCCGGGTCGGCTTTGATCTCCTGCACTTTCTTCAGGCCGCCGCTTGTGACGAAGATGCGGCGCGCTTTGCTGTCGTGTGGGAGGACCTGAGAGAGCAAAAGAATCTTGGCTCAACTGCACGGGTACTTGAGTGGCTTGAAGTTTTTCGGGTCGAGAAAACGCTATGGACGTTCGAAAATCTTGCTTTGTGATGAGGCTTGACCGCGAACTGTTACAATGGAAAGCAATCAAACAAAAGAATTTCGAAAAACCAACTTCTGTGGCGGTTGTCACAGAGGACGTGTGCAAACGTTGGAAGATGTACAAGCACTGATACGAAAATAAACCAAAAAGGCTTGAAAATGGAGATCCGTGTCCCTATTACAACAAAAAATAAAACTTCATTTCGCAATTTTGTCTCTAACTTCAAAAATGAAATAAGTAAAAATTCTATACATTGCTGCCGGTAAAAATTCTGGAACAATTTTTATAAAGAGAATGTGACAGTAGCAGTGTAGGTCACTGCACACACTTGGTCATGTCCTTCAATGGAACAAAACTTTGAAATCCTTTAAAAAAGCAAACATCAAAAACAGCTTTTCGTGCCTACGAAAACAACGTTGCGTCAAAAGCCATCCCCATTTTATTAGGTAAACTGTTTTGGAACCGATTAAGTTATTTTATGAAAATTTGGGTGCTTGGCATGAGTTCAAGCTTGATACCTTTCAGTAAACGGCAAAAAGCAGGCAGGTCATGCGGCGTCTTGCAAAGAAACTAACCTTGCTGTATTGGCCAACCACATGCTTGAGCACGTTGGCTGGGGCTTCGTGAAGGAGAGGTTCCAGCGCAGGAAGATGAACGCACTTTTGCAGGATGTTCTTGAGCGCTTTCTTTGACTGCAAGTGCACATAAAAGTTATATGCGTGCGTTTTTTCCTGGAAGTCAAAACACGGCTGCTGGGATCGACCAACCATAACGTGAGGAGCAGCTACAAGCAAAGGAAAAGATCAGTTGCGGACAAAACGATTTTGGGTCGGGGTCAAACTGAAAAAAGTTTGTCAAATCGCCAAGTACTTTTGCAAATTTCATTTCCGCAACACCTCAACTGTTTTTTCAAACGTTCTAGTTCCTTTTTTTTGCCAACTTTGGTAGTAAGCGTATGGTTCACCCCTTTTTTGCGGCAGTGTTTCTGGTTCCAACAGACGACAACAGTTGGAGAAATCAAAATTTTCGTCATCTAGAAGTTGAAAGAACAACGATCAATCAAAAAGTTAGGCCACCAACGCTAGTAACCAAGTGTCTTTTTCAAAATAAATTTTGAGAAGTAAAGGGTTTTGTTCTTTGTGGTGGTTGGACCCATACAAGCGATTCCCCCACTTAACCCTCAACAGACATACAAAAAAGGCGAAACCTTTGATAATGTTGAAAGATCTATGCCGCCGTTGTCAGGAAAATGAGTACAGACTATAAACGGAGTTAGTGATAACATGATCGCAATACATTACTGTTAGGTTCTGTTGCTTAGATTTAAAAAAATGGGTCATTTGGTAAAGAACCCTGGACAAGGATTTTGTCACTCGCGCAAATGTTTCAAAATCCCAATAATGACGTGCAACACCTGATTTTCAATCTTGCCAAAAGCTCAAGTAGTCTTGAAAAAAGCTGAGGAAGTTTTTATCTGAAAGCAGAGTCTTTGTCAAAACCCAAGCAGGCGAACCTTAATCTGGAGGTCTTCGGAGCTGCTGGCGGCGAGGTACAGTTGCAGTAGCCTGGGCAGGACATTTGCCACAGCAACCGCTTTAGCATGCTCCGGCGTGTGTCGGCCTATTTGTCCAAGAGACCAAGCCACGGCCGCTTTTATGTGATCTTCTGGTTCGTCGGATAGAGTGATAGCCAATTGATTGACTCCCTACAATCAGATTGCATAAAGGAGTTGAATACCAGCAGGAAAAAGTTGGTTGAAAACAATTTCAGCAAACATACTAAAAGTATAAACGAAACTGAACTAAAAGATTTGGCTTTTATAACATGAATTTTTCTACTGGGTAAAATCCATATTCTTTGAGAATGAACCCAAGTTACAAGATGTTTAAAGATATATCACTTTTTGCGGAAACGATAAAATCTTATGAAAAGGAGTCCGACCTCACAGAAGCGCACAAGCGACGTATAAATTCCTCTGGAAACAATGGCATCTTTTTTCGTCGACTATAGTTTTCACAATTTGCACCATTCTACGACTAAAAATGCATCATAACACCTACACCAAACGAACACAGCGTAAGTTTATCTGGCTAGCCTGTACCAATGCCCACTGAATCTAAGATAGGCTTACTTTTGACACAATGACGGCCATAGCCAAATTTTCGGAGTGAGCGGCGATGTAGCCCAACGTCATGACGCCTGGCAACCTGACGTTGCCTTTGGATTCGCCGACGTAATCAACGATGGCTGCGACACCTCCGGCGTTAACGATCAGTTGTGCAAGCTGAAACATACCAAGGGTATATCAGGCCAGAAACGCCAGCACAAGATGCTTTCGTAATGTGCAAACAACCAATAGAGTGATTAATTTAATACGTACTGCATTGCAAAATGTGCAGCTATCTTTTCAATCAATGCAATATGTCTTGGCTAACTCAAAAGATACGGATACACATCAAAAGTTACGCCATGAAACGTACGAACATAACAATTCCTAAAGTATTCAAAAAACGGTGGATTTCTAAGGTACATTATCTTGTCACTGAAAAAAACTGCAATGAGAATGAGACTGATCACAATATAATTTGCCACCTTGAAACTGTTGTTTTACTCTAACTTTAAGCGGAGTTGTGAATGCGTGGTACACGTTAGGGAGCAGGAAAACAGTGATGTTAGGCATTTTAGCGTTTGTCATACTTCTCTGTTCAGGCACTAAATTTTTACGCGTTACGAAAAACAAACCAAATGGCTAGAAAATTCGTAGCAACAACGTGATCTATACCAATTTTTGCGTGTGGATATTAGCACATTTAAAAAGAGCATTTTCTGGTTAGTGACTAAGAATTTCCAAACGTTCGAAACGTTTACGAACAAGCACTTCTATAACAAGTGTCGTAACTTGGCATTCTCGGTCGAATTCATTATCATCAATGCTCGTGACTTACGACATGCAGTTGGAAATAAAGCTTTGATGCAAATGTAAGACAACAAAAAAAGAGAAGCAGGAGAAAAACTTAACATCGCACATGAAGCGATCCAGACCTGTAGTACAAGACATATCTGAAGCAAAACGCGTCTGACAGAGATTTTGTCGAACGAACCTCAGGAGTGTGCTTGGCGATTTCGCGAACAAGCGTCGCGACATTCTTGCGCACGTACTCGTCGGGATCGCGGAGACACGTCAGAACCGCGGGGAAGATTTCGGCTTCGACCACCATCTCCGCCAGGTCGACCGAGTGCTTTGAAATCTGGCTGAGGGCCGAGAATACCTGTCGCTGAACCAGAAGAAAGCAAAGGAATCAGTCAGTGCAGCGGACAACAAAATAGCTTTTCCAATCAATCAGAAGATTGGTCCTTTACAATAGATCTTGGACAGCTGCAGCACAAATATCCGCAGAAGGCTATTTTTTCTTGCAGCTCCGTGTCAAAACTCGTGGACATGGGCTGGGTCGAAAAGCGTTTGCATCTTCACTTGTAAGCTGCTCTGATTTATAACATTTGCCAGCACCAGATGAATTACATGTCCATTCATCTGAAAATCAACTCAGCAACTACAAAGTCAAGCCGCATACTACCAGGCAACAATATGTTAAACAATAAAGCATTTAGCAGACACGGTGGTAAACACAAACCGAATAAAACCCCAGCAAGACATATTTAAATCTTGATGTATGACAGTGCAAAGCGGCGAGCCACCCAAAACGGCGACAGGAACTAACCTTAAGCTTTGCATCTGGATTGAGAATCATTTGCGCCAGATGGGCAATTGCTCCGGCGTCGACAACAGTCTGCGCCAGCTCCGGACTGTGCTTGCACACATCGCTGAGTGCCGACGCTGAGATACGTTTCAGAGACAGTTCGGGCTCTTGTATGCACAGCACGAGAAGAGGCACAGCGCCGGCGTCAACCACTGCTTGCGATAACTCTGCAGCAAAATCGAACGCCTCATGAGATGGAGAAACGCTAGACGCAAAAAAGCTACATTGAGCTTTGATTTTTGCAAAGAAAAACACACTGTGGTGAACTGATACAACGGACGCTTGAGCGCAGAGAAAAGCATGGCAGCTACAGTGACATCAAATCAACAACTGCGGCCTTCAGCATCCGCAACAAAAGGAATACTGCGAAGAACGGTTGGTTACGGAACTGTCGTCAGGATACAAAAGTTTTTAGAAGTATACCGCGACCTTGCAAACCTTTTTTCAATGCTAAATTCAGTTTCTAATTTTTGAAAAGGATTGCAATCAACCGGAAAGCTATTCCTCCACATCCACCGATGGACTGAGCACAGGAGGGCACTAAAAGTGTGTAGAACACAGCGTAAAAGTTTAAAATACGTATGTTGATGAAACAACCTTGCAATCGCAATTACGGGCAATGCACACCAACACTACACTGTTTCGCATGTTGTCTGGTTGCAATGATTTCCGACCAGGGGTGCATAGAGTTTTTGCGAGTATGAGATCAGTAATAATTTTGACAGTCGAAAAAAGCTAACCGGAAAACTGCATAAAAGTTTTGTCAGTCTACAAATCCAGGACCGCTGGCTTCTTGTAATTACGTCAGAGTTTCAGAGGTCTGATTTCCTGCTGCTGACAGTCAACTGTTCATACGTTTTTGCCAGATTTACTTTGTATGCGACTTTATGACGTATCAAGCCATGGCTAACAATAACTATTTTTATGCGTTCAAACAGAGTTTGCCGAACTCTAGCGCCTTTAACACTTGCAACTACAAACGAGTAAAATCCTGTGCAATACGTATCGCCAGGGGTGTAGTAGCGTTGAACGGCGTTCCCACACCTTTTTTTCGTGTAGGAACACGTTACCACACCTTTTTGCACTTGTAACGTTACTTAAAGATGTGGGATCTAAACGATTACATCAAACCATGGCTGTGATCTCACAGACGTGCTAGCGACACGCAAATTCGCACTGCTAGTCAAAAGTCTACTGTGAAACAGGAATATCCAGCGTGAAAATTCATGTAGGCGAATGCTCACTTTATTCGAACTATTTGGTGCAGTCTTCCTTTTTATTGGTGTGGATCGGCGTTCCCACACAACTACACCCATGCTTATTGCAACATAATTTTGTGCAATTTTTGAGGTGTACTTAATCGCAATCACACACAAGAATGAGCTGAAGTGCAAATGATGAAAGCAATCTGACGACCTCACGGAAGAATACAACAACGCGAGCATAAACAAAAGAACTTAATTGTCATGTCTATTTACCTGTTTCACCAGCAGAATGCTTGCTTCACAGAGCTACTAAACTGCGACCTCAACACACGGGCACTATCTAAAACTATAGCGCTATTTTCCAATACCTTTCTAAGGCTTTTACAAAGTCTTACTGGATAACAAATATTAGCATTCGGATTCTAACCAGTTCGTTGATTCACGTAATTCAGAGCTTTAAAAAATATCTTGAAGCTCCAATTATTAGTTTCTCATGACCCACGCGCTTGTTCCTTATTAAAAATAGTACTTCGACAAACACAAAAATCAAAGGTTCCTACAATTTCCCCGAAATCTTTTACTCAACAGCCCGAGATTTCTTTCCACAAACAACTTGTCGAAATAGAAAATTAATGAAAAATATGTAGGTCAACTTTCAAATGTTCTCTCTCTTGGAGTCGTATTTCGCAGAAGCTTGGTATGGTTCTGACCAAAACTGACAGCTTTGAAATGTTGGGGTGCTTTGTGCCCCATTGTTTTTATACTTTTATTATCTCCTTTTCATCCTAACTCTTTTCAGTTCGGTAATATCCACCGCGATTATTGTTCTGAAGCAGTCACCGGGCAACCAAAAAAGTGAAAATTAACGTGACTCACTGGGGCCCTCCGGTGTGAGGAACAATAAATCACTTTGCACAGTAAAACACTTGATTAGCTTGTTCTCCCATAGCTGAGCATGTGCATGGCGACTTCAAAATCCGCGTTAATTTTCACAAAATTGTTAAGCTTTGTTATTCTGCTTATCGAAAAAATTGAGTTTCACCACTTTCTCAACTAAGAGCTGCGCTGTGTTGAAAACTTTGTTGTCTTGCTGCATTCAGGCCTATGCTCGTAGAATGAACATGTTAACCACCTCTGTTACCACTCGTAGTAAGTTCAATCAATCATGAAAAGTGTTGTTTCTACCCTAAAACAGCTCCCATGCATTTGCATGACAACATATCCACGGCGTCTGCTACGATTCGTAAGCATCTGCTGCGTAGACGCCATAGTGCATTAATATTAATGTTCACAGCCACTGAATGTGTTCTTGTAGCCGAATTAAAATCAAATTTAGTGTTGCCTGGCTGCCGTCTGTTGCATTCCAACTGCTTTGCTCTGCAAAAATGAACTCTTGCTTAAGTCGGGAATTTATCCAACAAATAATCTTTTTAATTGATCTAATTTGAATGATGTCATAATTTCCAGCACACCGCCACAGCGATCTGTGGAATTTCACTGATTGCATTTCTTGTGTTTGTAACCTTATTGTTTGGGCTGTGGAATTTCACTGATTTCATTTCTTGTGTTTGTAACCTTATCGTTTCCCGCAAATGTTTCAACATACAATTACACCTTTTTTGTCCATACTGTCACCGTTCTGTATTTTTTACTTTAATTGCTGTGGTCAGTTTTCTCATGTTGGCAATTTTCTGAGATGCTATGTAAAGCCCCACTTCAGACTTGAGTCTGCTAAAATTTCTGCAAAAATGAAACAAATGCATTTTCCTTGCAAATTTTATGCAAGCCATGGGCCATTTACAGTGCCATCCAAATTCACTGAACCTATACATATATTTTATTTGTGCTGATGTTCATGTTATTTCATTTTGAGGAAAAAGGAAGGTAACCAATTAGAAAATACTCAAAAAATACCACCTGCAATGCAAAACTTTACTTTTAAGGGGAAAATTACTCATTTTCAATTAGTTTATATGAGATGATTTGTAGAAATTTGGGATACATTTCAGATCAGTGTTGTGACATAACTCAGACAGCTTAGAGTTTTGACGTTTTGTGCAAACCACATTAAATCAGTAAAAAGGTAGAGCTCTTTGTGTAAGCCAGTGCAGCATGCACAATTACCAAAAGAAATCTGAAGGGGCTTGTTACTATATGTTTCAACAAAACAACCTAAGTTGACAAGCTGATTCTTCCACACAGGAGATACAGTTTGCGAAGAAATTTACTCTTTTTAGAAAGGTAGAAAATTTGTATCCATGGTGGAGTAAATTTCCAAGAAATAACATCTGCATTACTTGGGTGAAACCACTGCTGCACAAAAATTTTTTCCTAGTTCAAAAAACATGTGGCTGATGGTCTGTTGTCCACTGATGGTCTTAACACTTTGAAGAAAGCTCAGCATTGAGTCATGTGGAAGTCAATGGCACAAATAGACTATCAGCAACATGGGGGCTCTGATAACAAAAGACTGAAAATTTATGTTTTCACATGAATGTTACCAGTCTTTTGAACAAACTAATTTCACTGTGACATATTTGCAGTGGTATAAATGTACAAAAAATGTGCTGCTTTTGCATTTTTCCTTTCTTTCTCAGTAATGTGCAGATTTGTATGGATAAAAAATGCAAGCATTTAACTGCAGGTAATAAGCATGAAATGGTGTGCCAAAGAAGATTCAGCAAAATGTGCATAACTTAAGCAAATGTGTGGTTCTACATTCATCAAAAGCATCTCAACATTTAGTACAAACACCACACCTGCATTGTGACGAGCAATGTAGCCAAGTGCCCAAGCAGCTGATTCTTTAACACCAGGATCAAACTCTTCCAGACAGATGACAAGAGCATCTAGTGCTCCACAATCAACAACAGCTTGTGCCAGTTGTGGAGAATGTTTTGCTACAGCACGAAGAACAAATGCTGCTGCCTTTTTGTAAAATCTCTGCAGAGATCAGTGTAAATGAAAATTAAAGGAAGAGATACTTAACATATTGCATAGACATAGTGTATCTACTATATAACAAAAATACATATTGGGATCATTAATTGCTCAATTAATCATAACATTACTTCCATTAATTAAGGTTAAGTCAAAAACTTTGTAACAATCAACCAGACATTTATTTTTAAAGAATATCCACCTACATTCTGTTCAGCAAGAGAATACACCAATTGAGGAAGAATGTCTCCTTTAACAACTGCTTCTGCTAGGTCATCATTGTAGTTTGCCAAGCGCCCTACTGCAAGGGCAGCTGTCTGCTGCACAGTAGGCACAACATCAAGTAGCAAAGGGCGCAGAAGGGCCATAACACCTGATAACAAACAATATGTTATCAATATTACCAGTGTTCTCTGCAAAAACATGGACAACAAAATTTGAACCTTCAAAGTACAAGATGCTATCTGAATGCTTTTGATAAACTAGCTGTAACAGACTTGCCTGCATTTTGAAGAGTTTCTATATTCTGTGGTCGAGTAGACAGCTCAGCAATCGTTTGAACAAATTGTGTTCTCGCTTTCTGATACTGTTCAAACACTGCAAAAAGATTGAAAATCCTAATTAGCTAGACATTTCAATGTTTATGAACACAATTACACACTTGCAAAAATGAACAGTCTTTTGGGAATGGTATGCGTATATCACAGATGAAACAAGTTTTACTTCTATGCTAAATGCACGCAACACATTTCTGCAATTAAAGCTATACTATGGAGTATCACTTCATCAAGAAAATCACTCACTACCCACAAATAAAGCATCCACTTGATGTTATTTGCCATTTTTTCATTAATTACTGCATCCTTAGCACACCTAATCAGAACAATGGTACAGGTTAAATTTATATAAACCAAATATTTTGAGTAATATGGTGAGCTAATTATCAAGTACATGAGCTAGCAGAGCATATGTTCTTTGCAAACTATGGTCACTTGCTTGGAAATATTTGGTTTATTGTGGTTTTAACAGAAGATGTTGATGTTTATTTTGTGAACATCTAGTATAAAACACCAATAACACTACCCAAAATAATGCTTGATGTTTTGTATAAAAAGTAAGCTCTATTTCTGGCTTGTAACACTAGAAAAGTAAGCATTTTAGTTAAGCAAATTGAAAAGGATCTAAAGTTTAGAAGGGGTACTTATCTTTAACAAATCACAATCTAGTTTCAACCTCTAATCTAAATATTAACTTTAACTAAGCCTCTTGCTTAAAATTTTTTTCACTGCACCATGTAGATTAATATGATTGACTATGGTCACCAAAATCATTGCACCAAGTAGATCAATATTTCTAGTATGATGGCAGTTTTATTTGATGTGTCTGTGGCTGACTTACCAGAATTGCGACAACTGCCTAATATGTGACACATGTTTTTCTACGCACATGTTTTTTACTTGGTAGCAAAAGTGTTCATCTTTCACGACCTTTTCAAAATGAATTTCTAATCTCAGGGTTAAAATCAAACTCAGTATTTAACAGTGACATGCACTGTATCATCAAATTTGAGCTATACCGGGGTTTTCCAGAAGACTGCCCAAGGCCGTTAATAGGAAAATAGACACATTGGGAAAATAAGATGTGGACCAAATAACCGCCCGGGCTGTTATACGGCAGTTGCATGTTGCCTGCGTCTGATTCGTTTTGTTCTAGTGGTTTCAAATGTAGTGGGCCTTCAATAGCTATTGAAAAAGTGATATGGGCCGCGATAAAAAAGTTTTCCGAATGCTGGTGTAAGGTGACATCTACAAATAGTATTCAAAATCAGTATAACGTTGGGCGTACCGTGTGAGGTGACAGGTACAAATAGTATCGGTATTCAACTCAAATATTAGCACCATATAAACGCCCGCCTAAAATTAGCGCCCATGGGCGGACTAAAGACTGGGCGGACTTCCGGAAAACCCCAGTATATATGAGTCCTATGATTGATCTGTGATTCACAAACTCTACCACGTATTTGGATGAGTTCACATCAAGCTGTTATACAGCTTTGATGCCAAATAGGCCACACACACCTAGGTTAAAAAAAAACAAGAGAACCCAGACAGCATTTTCCCAAACCAGACAGAGCTTTTTAATGTTTCCTATACAAAAACAAGATGCAGCTTTGTACCATATAACCTGCAGCAAAACTTGCTCTGCCAATGAATGAAAAGAGCTGGAGTGCTGACATACATTATCACCTTCTAATATTTTCACAACATTTATAGAAAGAACCAATCCCTTGCATGTTTTATCTTCACTGAACCACCAAACAAAACAATTTATTTTCATCCACATGAACAAATTATTGAGATTAACCACTGCAAAAGGCGTGCTTGCAAATCTTTCTTATAAGTGTGCTTAATACAGTTTTTAACATAGGCTAACAACATTTAAATGTGAAGTTGAATAAATCAACATTTTTTAATGTCAATGATACTCTTGTACAACCTATCAAAGTGTGGGCTACAATGCTGGCTAATAACTTCATGCTTACACTGACCAGCAAAAGAAAAATGGGCCAGCAAGCAAGTAGCATGTGTGCGTTAAGTCTTAAACTACAACAAAGGTTATAGGAGTTAGGAGCAAGTCTTTTAGACATGGTTCCTTCAGAGGTTGTTTGAGCTTTTATAGCATCACACACAGTGAAATAACTTGACTTCTGTTTTTGTACAACCTTTTCTTGTGAGTGACAGAGTACAAAAGACTAATAGACATCTTCAGTCGAATATTACAATGAATTTAGTTATCTTCAATGCAATTTGCCCATTGTTCCTAGAGTTGGTGTGATAGTCCTCATTCTTTTTACCATATGGGTGCTTTTCAGCCTAAAAGGGTCATTGCCTTTGGTTTTGTGGGCTATTTTCAGCAAACTTTTGTAGGCCTTTGCTTTTGGCTTTGCAAGCCACAGTTTGAGACACACAGCATAAAAATGTTTTATAGAACTCGTGACCAGCAATGCTGATGCTATTAATATGGCCAAAGGTATGCTAGTCAGAAAATGAGCAGTCACTCATGGAATAGAATGAAACAGGCCAGCTGTACTTCATTTCTGTTCTGATTTTTAAGGTGAGCAGGGATTTGCAGATCAGCATCATGAAGAGGCAAATACTTTCTCAAATGATATTTAATGTGCCAGTCTAGCATTTATTTTGCTACAGTTTGAAAATACCAAAAAAATGCAATAATGGGATGAAAATGATTAATGAAAATATTTTAACTTTCAACTTCTTTAAAACTTTCAGAGCAATTTCTTTTGTATCTAGCTTTGTAAAACTCTACTAATGTTACACTTACTGCCTGACCAAAAAAGTTTTAACAAAGTGTTGGCTTTTTTATTACTTTTTGAAAGCATTATAAAATTGTTATTGCTTAAATTGTTTTATATTAAAAATATTATGTTAGAAAATTAAATTATTGAACAGAAGTGAATGTTTCAGCTAAAAAAACATGTATGTATGAAAATATTTTACCATTGATATCATACTGTTAACTCATCCATTCATTAAGTCATATTCAAAAATTTAATGTTATAATTGGTTGAAAAATAATACAAAGCTTTATAATATACTGCAACTAAGACTATTAAGCTAACATAAAAAACAAAACTAACTCAATTTTAATCATTAAAATTTTTACTGCTCAGCTGATTCTAATTCCTTGTAAAATGAATTAAGCAAAAAAAGGGTCTTTCACATGATGAGATAATAACAAAATTGGTATATGATTTGTTTTATAGTTTTGTATTTTTTCATAATAAAAATAATGCCTGATTTATTGCTTTCAAAGGATTCTTTTTAAATAGTACCCAGCAACACAAATCCTAATTTTGGCTTTATTAAATCATTTCGTAAGAACCTAACAATGTTTTTACGTTACGCACTGATGTGTACTTTCTTACTCAGCTAAAATCTAACAGAACTATTTTGTTATTATTTAGTTTATATATTTTTTTGTTTTAGTCTATCTACAGCTTAAAAATATTTAGCATAATAGCAGGGTCTTTTTTAAGGAAAATGTTAGGTACATGATGGACCTGCAGGGACCCGATTTCTCTGATTCTAGGGATCCAATATTCTCTGATTTCAGGGACCTGACAATAGTTTTCTCTGATTCTAGGGACCCAAATTGGGTCCCTAAAACTTCTTTAAAAAAAACTGATAATAGTGATTCTTTATTGTTCATAAATGGATAATACTTGGTTAGTACATTTGCAAAGGGCCATATAGCTTCTTTGCTTCTAATGATCTCCTTTAAATTTAAAAGGAAGTGTCTAGGTAGCTGGAGACAGCTACGCAACATAAACTGCTAGGTAGCTGGTACCCATGTGATTCAGCACATGGTTAGGTTTAATCGCCACAAACAGAAAGCAGGTTCAGACTTTCTTTATATGATTGTATGGTGAACATACAATGGCAGAGTGGTGGTCTTGGAGGTCGTGTTTGCACTACGCTCAAGTTTCTGATACACTGTTCTTGAGGTGTTCTGGCTGCACTATCAGTATCAAGTTTAGGATTTTGCCTTCTACCTCTACCTACACTTATGATGATGAGCCAGGAGTTGCCAGGTGCAATCTTTTTTCTTGTTTAATTGGTTCCAGGATTTGCCGTAACAAGGTGTATGCACAATTACTTGACGCAACAAAAAACAAAGGATTACGTCTAGCAACTCCTTGCTTCTCTTCAGTATAAACAGGCATTTATACTTTTAGCTTTCAAGCTTTAGCTTTAGTTAGGGTTTTTGCTTTAGTTTCAAGTTAAGGGCTTCACGTTTTACGTTTAGGGTTTGCAGGTTTGGGGTTGTAGGTTTAAGGTTTAATGTTAGGGTCTTGAGTAATAGGGCAAATACAGGTTTACAGTTGCATAGATTAGCCTATTCAGTATTCTTTGGTCGATTGAATTATGCTAATATACTTCCCAATTATTGCATTTGTTATATTTCAGTTTATTTTATTGCTTTTTAAACAGAAAATTTACATTTCTAATTTAACCAACTTTCAATGCATAGAAACTATGAAATCCTGAGTCTCAATCGGAACTAATGTACAACTATGCCCTTAGTCACATGACTATAAATCATTAGCATCATAACTGCATAACTTGGCTTGCGTAGCCATAGTCAAAGATGAGGCAGATTTTAGTTTTGCTTTTAGAGCACTTTTGTCTGCGTATTCACTGCCAGCGGGTGATCTCTAGTGTACGCTATGCTAGGGTTTTGGTTTTTATGTTGCCGAGTACTTAGCACTAGCAGTTCACCCTGCGTAGCCTTGGTCGGCTACCTAGCACTTGATCTTGCACAGTCGTTGCTAGCTACCTAGACACTGCCAATTTAAAAACTTTTGCTGATATATATAAAAACTGTCAAAAAATCTTAAAGACATTGCCACCAGCTAAGATAAAGTTTCAAGTAATTTTATCCAGCTTTATGTGAGAACTTTAGACCTACTTTCAAACATAACTATTGTAGGCCATAGATAAGAATAAGATCAAAACATTCATTGTTACCAATTCTCCAAATTAAGTCTTGCCTCAAAGATCCATCTGAATTATTGACACAAGAAGCATAAACTTAATATACTAGCCTAGTGAAAAAGTTAGACTTTATAGCTATATGACAACTCAGTGATAGATTGTATGCTTAAAATGTAAAAATTGGGTGATTAATTCACCAGTGGAAATATTCAACTTTGCACTCTATGAGCAAGAGCACTGAGCCAAATACCATCGGCAAGGCATACATATTAGCTTTTGGCCTCTTGCCAATTGCTGTCACCCAAATATTGGAAAAAAATTAAGGTAGTGTCTATTTTACCACCAAGATGCTGGCGGCAACAGATCGGCTGAAGCTATTATGCCGTCAGTTGAACATTCGGTCTCGTGGAATGATGTAATACAAAGAAAAAGGTCACTTTGGCAGGAACACACTGTCCTACTCGTGGTGTAATGGTTAGGTGATAAGGCTGCTATGCCAATGGTTGGTGGTTCGACTCTTGCCTTGCCGAGTTTCTTTTTTTCTTTGCTTTTTTCCAGGCTCCACTTAGGTGTTACCTTTACGAGTCAGTGTTGTTAGGTTAAGATTAGGGTTAGGTAGGTTACAGTTAGGTTAGGTTAGCTTAGCATTAGGTTATGGTTAGGTTAGTGTTAGCTTATCATTAGGTTAGCTAAGCATTACGTTAGGGATAGGTTAGCTTAACGTTAGGTTAGCTTAAGGATACGTTAGGCTTAGGTTAGGATCAGGGTTAGCTTGGGGCTACATTTAAGGTTAGGGTTAGGTTGTAGGTTGATCTTTTAGTTATATTTACTTCCTTTCTACCAAGCCTTTTGCTGCTGCCATCCTGGCGGCAAAATAGACACTGCCGTGTCAAAAATTAAATCCTCAGCCTTTGGCTTGTGTTATGATAAAAGACACTAGGTTAAATTTCAGATTATATTGAATTTTCAAGTCCATCAACAAGAGTAATGCCTAAAAGTATGAAACTTTGAAGATGCTTTACATGTTTTATACCAGTGAGACTGGTGTTTTTTTCAGAAGCTACTCCAGTGTTTGCTGCCGCCTTGACACAGCAATATAATAAGTTCACTTCTAAGTACCATAACTTACTATTGTTTATATTGTTTACCATTAGGTTTATTATTTTTTGAAGATTTAGAGCACTAATCAACGACCGCAACACAGATTAATTGAAAAACAGCATGACNAGCTGACAAAAAATCTGTTCCAAAATTTCATTTTATGTTCGATTTCATAAAACAGTCCGACAACAATACTGCAAAAACAAACCTTGCAAAACTTGACGTTGACTCATTTTGAAATATTTTTTTTACAAGATCTCCAAATTTCGGCAGTTCCAGCAGGTTAGCAGGTTAGATTCTAAACTAAAAATTGCTGCGAGTTTTTTGCACGCTTCCTTGTGATACCAAGAACCACAAAGTGTTGCTAGGGAACCATACCAAATTCTACTGGTGAAGCTACATAGAAACCTAAAAAAATATTAACAAACAGTTCTTCAAAGGTAAAAAATAGGTTTCTTTTAGAAATCAGGGTTCTTGAGTATTTACTTTGAGGTAAATTTGTCATGCGCTATACTTTTCAAAGCTGCAAAAAAGACAAATGAAACACCAAATCCAAAGAAGCTCTTGAAAAATTCTTTTAGTAGCACAGGATTGCTAATCCAAATTGCACAAGATTTCATGGTCACGGTAATTATACTGTAAACCAGAGATGAGCACGGACAGGACTGGATCGGACTGGATCGGACTGGATCAGGACTGAAGCCAATTTTGGCAGGATCAGGACTGGATCGGATTGCAAATTTTTTGAAAATTGGCGGATCAGGACTGGATCGGACTGAGAAAATTTTTGTTGTTTTCATGTGATTATGCGGAAAATATCAAAAATGTTAGTTGTGATCCGATTTCACAGGTTTGCTAAATGGTAGTGTATATTTTGCCATCAAATGCAAAAACTCTGCTGGGACTAGTTTGCAATTCGAAAACCTTTGTTCACACAAAAGGTTGAGTTCTAGTAGCGACAACATTAACATGATAGCGTCTATGCCTGCTGTGCGATTGTCCACTGGTTCTGCTCTCACCATTTTCTTTGGTTTAGCTTGTAGAGGTTACCCCTTTGATGGAGTGCTTTTAATGTAAGCGCTCTTTTTCAAAAAGTTTCAGGTTTAGGTTTAGGGTTTGCATTTAATGTGTATGCTTAAATTTCAGTTGAGTGTTTACCTTTAGGGTTTATGTTAGTGGTTCTTAACCCTTTTTACATATCTTACCCTTTTGTCAAGCAAAGTTACCAGATACCTTTACCCCCAATACAGTCAATGCTGCTTATATATTGAACACGAATTCAATGAATTCTTACAGTTTAGAATGATTTATAAAAATTTACATTGGCTGCATTTCATGGTTCAAAAAATGCACTCCCTTGAAGATGAAATTTACCCCCAGGGGAAAATTTATTCCAGGTTAAGAAACACTGGTTATCTTTACAGATTAGATTTCCGTTTTAGGTTTTAGGTTAGCTAAATGCGCAGAGATAGCTAAATGCGTGCAGAGATAGCTAAATGCGCGCAGAGATAGCTATCTCTAACATGAACAAAGTCACCATGACGGAGCCCAGCAAATAACGATGATGTATTGCAGACACATTGTCCATACCATAGGCACACTAAACAACGCATGAGCACCAGAGATGATCACTATCCAGTTTGCAGGTTGGATATCCGGCAAGATAGTGAGTTTGCAACCGGATACGGATATCCAAAAACTGCTTTCAAACGGGAACCGGATACGGATCCGGATATCCGAAACGC
>JGI24158J21664_10003543_pt1 | contig 19648 bp, 5 predicted proteins | sample Ectturendosymbi3_FD_21664 | JGI IMG/M metagenome (IMG submission 21664) | reverse complement strand
ATATGTTTGGTACTTCATAGAATTACATGCATTTTGTAGCTGGTCCGCTGATGGAGAACGATTGGTTTACTTTGCTTCGCCATGTGTTTTGATCCAGGATGATTGCGGGATGTAAATACCCAAAGATCGAAACATTAGCCTTGAGTCTGCTCGTTGTGTTGTAAATGATTAATTTCGCCAAGGCCAAACTTTCAGAAACATTTAACTTTAAGATTTAAAAAAATATTTTGAAAACCAACTCACCAGTTTTGTTGATGATTGTGACAATTCGGTTCTTTGTGTATGTGTGTGCCATGAAATCCAGAGTCAACACGCCAAAAATCGTGGTTATTGCAAACAACGTGGTACGGCTGCTGACTTGCTCCTTGATCCATGAAGTTGATGACATTTTTTTGCACAAAAAGCGGAGTATGCTTTTCAGCAGATTTATCGACCACGTTGCTTTAGCTGGATAAAATAAAAACAAGATAAGGTGAACAAATTATAAAAATGATGTTTCATTGATGCTCAGTGGATATTTGGAAGAGGAACAATTCCATAGCAATCCCGCCGTTAAACTCATGATTTCATTTTACAAAAATTGGTGATGAAAAACAATTGTGTCAAGTATCAGACACTATGATCTCATCCGAGTATACATGTCGCCTACTGAGTAGGCATCACCATAGCACCCGTTTAAACTTCACATATTTTTCTGACTGATGAGAAAAGTTTGATGGGTAGATGAATATTCTCGCTCTGTAACATTTTAATGCTTCTTACTATAATAGAACCCCAAGTCACAGCCAAGAGTTTAAAAATGGAGAAGTTAACCTGACGTTATAATAATATAATACAATCGATCCCTGCCAATGCAGTTAAACATACCTTTGTTCTGTGTTGGTTCTACATTATCAGGCCCAGTACGCTTAAATAAGTCGAAGGTGGGTTTTTATTCTGGAAAAATCAGGCTTCAAGCTTCTTATGTCTAGCGAGAAATTGGCACGTCTAGCGAAAAAAAATTGTATTTTAACCATGCTGACACCTTTCACATACGTAGACACCAAATAACGTAATTTGTAGTTTGGCTGCATATGACGCAAACAAGCAGATACGCCTCATGCATACAATGTACACCTCGATAAAGCTTTGTCTGTTGTAATCGCACTTAAACGTTCTGGTTTATCCTCAATGCATTTCCATGCAACTGTTAAAAAGCAAAGATTTCGGTAAATTAGCAGCAGTCAAAGACACTTTCGATGTAACACATAATTATTTGCAATGAAACACATAGAAAGTTGGACGTTCTCCCATAAAGTTAACGGCTTCTTTGCGTTGAAAAAACATTCGTTGCTTTTCAAGAAGTTCACCCCGTTTTTCAGTCAAGAGAAATCGATGTCTTACACCCGCTTTTAGCTTTTCGTTACAGAATCGAAGCCAGCATAAACCGGTTGAAGAACCACACCAAAAATCCTGCTATGAGTCAAGCAGTGCGCACTTCTAAACTCAGCGCCAAGTTTTCTATTCTTTGAAATATACACGGCACACCTGATCAACCGCTCTGAGGAATAGTTTTGCTTGTTCAGCAGATACACAGAATGATTACAATTGTGAAATGTTGAGTTTGGTAGAATTTTTGTAAGTCGAAAAGCGTGTATTACATTCACAGGTGGTGTTTTTTAAGGTGTTTTGAGAGACCGATCCAGTGTCTCAAAATACAGTAGAAGCTCGCTTTACCACAACCACCCAAATACACTAAAACCTTGCTTTAGGACCACCTAGTTATTTAGATAAAATAGTTATGGTTTCTCAAAATGTCTTAGCGGTCGCCAAGTTCCAACCTTAAAAAATCCTTGTTCGTCATGTTCATGTCCTTCGCTATCACACGTTTTTGCTTAAAAGAAAAGAATTAGGAGTTAACAAAGCAACAAACATAATATCCAGGCAAAAGCAGCAGAAATCTTGATGTTTTGAAGTTAAATTATATTTGTTATTTGCATCGGCAAACTGTATGCACAAACTACATCACGTTGCGTTGCCCAAAATCTATAGACAAGTTTTTCAAAGTATTTCATTCTTATTAAACAAGATTCGCTGACAACCAAAAATATTTCATACGCAAACTTTCTACAAATTTGGAAAAACACCACTTATTATAAAGTGGCTGCACTCTGGACCAAAATTGAATCTAAAAATCTTGCCCTATGACCTCTTCCACAAACAGTTTAAAGATTCTCTCTTCTCACAATATGAAGAAGCTGGTTTCATTTAACCATGTTTCGTTGTATGCCTTATCATATTTACATCTATCCTCTCAAAGAATATACTACTTTCATTTGCTTGTTTTTTTATCAAATGCATGTTTTGTATATCATATTTTTACGTTGAAACCCTTGTTATGTGTTTATGCATGGTAACACTGTATTTGATTTGACAAACGCAACCAAAAGAAAACGGGCGTCCAGACCACTCGCGACTCTCCGAATGTAGTATAGAAACCGAGTTTAAACAAAATTGAATTGAAAGTTTTAGGGCACTTCGAGGGCAACTGAGGGGTTTGTTTTTTCAGCTTCTTAGTCACGAATATGTTCTAGCAGTGTTTGCTACCGCATTGCTGTTCTCTACCGTAACAAATAAACTACTCTCTAAACATTTTTATTTGTATTTATGTTGCATTCGGTACATTGCTACGATAAATCGCTGCTCCGGTAATATTGGTTGCAACTGTCACTGGCCTTCCTTCAACACTGTCGCCTTGTGAATCTTCAGAAACTGTTCTGAGCGACCCGATAACAACGCCATCGATCTGTCAACGCTCTTGAGAAAAGAGGAAGTGATTGCGGTTTTTGCAAAGGTAACAGAGCACGCTGTCTGCGCACAGGGCCAAAGTCAAATTATTTATTGCATTTTTGTTGATGAGCGCTTGCTGCCGACTTAGCCCAACCTTTGCTATAGTGTTTCGACAATGTCTTGATTTCAATTAAGCAGGCTCAAACTTGTTTTCAGGCTGAGTTTGACTGAGCAATTCACTGCAGGGCATAAAGAACTGCATTTGTCGACACGCAGAAAGCACTTGTCGACACGCAGAAAGCACTTGTCGACACACAGACCAATGCTTTAATTTCAATTAAAGCAGGCTCAAACTTTTTCTCAAGTTATGTAAATTCGTCAACGCTGACGAAGATTATCTTTCGCAACTTTGTTTTTTTTACAACACTACACCGCAAAGAAAAACTTTAACAGTGGGATTATTGCAGGAGCATTGCTACCTGGGATTGACTCTCACACAGTGACAAAAAAAGAAAAAAACGTTTTTTACATTAGAAGCCAGATAGTAGCTGAGTTGCATCAGCGTAACAACGCTCATAAATGTTATATCAATCCTACCTTTTCTACGGAAAAAAAACTTGTTGACTTTTCCTTCTGAAAGCAGTAGTGCTTCGTTTGTGCGCCGCATAAAAGGGGTTTGCCAGGCATTTTGTAAAGCTCCTTTTCTTTTGCTTTTATGCGTTTATTTTGCTCTTTGGTCTGGAAGATTGTGAGTCAAAAGATAAATAATGAAAGATGCTCCTTTTCTGTTGGTCTCATGACGCACAAGAAAAACCGCCAAAAATGTATCTTTGAATTTTTCTCTTAAAAATCTTTTGTGAATGAGTTACAGCTACTTGAACCAGACATTTTTAAACGCAAAGGGAATATGTGTCGCAAGAAGGCCAAGGGAAAAGTTAACTGAATAAACACAATCACTCTCCGCAATATTTAGTGAAAGAGGAAAAGACGACATTTGGTTATGGCAGCCCTGGCATGTCTTTCACAAGACTTTGGTATGTTGCTAGGAAACGCTTGCAATGAATCTGTCTGCCCAAATGACCATTTCGAGGTACAGGGTCAATTTGCTGTTTAAGAGCGGAAACAGTTGTTGCGTCAGATATGAGGGTGATGCTATGGCAGTAAAAGTTTAGGTAAAAGACTGGCTTTGGAGTGCATGATTAAAATTGGGTTAAACTGAAACCATTACCGGTATTTTAACTATCACTGCTTGAAGATTCAAAAAGCTTTAACTTGTCATCCAAAAACTGTTGTTTACCATTTTGTAGGTTAAGTGCTTAGCATTTAGCGAGGCGTGCTGTACCAACACACAGGTTGTAAAAACTAAATACAGCGAACAAACCAAAGAAACGTCACAGGTTCTATTGCCAACCGCAATATGGTGCTACACATTCCTAAAAAGAAATGAGTATATTTGTTGGAGATACTGCAACCAAAGCGCTTTGCAAAACAATTTCCGCGCACCCACAACCCTTCAAAGATCATGAAAAAAGTTATTCTGTGAGGTGACATATGTGTTTTTAAGGAAATATAGCTTTCCTTGAAAACAGCATTTGCGACCTCACTACAGTGATTACCACATTTCTTTGGAAGGTTTCAGGGGGCGACTCCAGGTTAACAGTGTCACTCGGGCTCATCACATATTTGGCATACAGTGCATATAAAATTAAATTTATAAAAATGCAACAGACCTGATGCACACGCCTGCTCGTAGAATTTCTCCGCTTTTCCGCAATATTTCTAGTTCCAAATGACTTATCCCTTATACCGAGCACTATGTCTTCCCCATTTGTATTTTAAGGGTGAAAAACACCAGCAATAAAAAAGCTTTGCACAGCAATCTGATTTATAAGTCACGATTATACTGACTGAATGCAACTGTTCGAGGTTTGTGTCACTGAAATTTCCATTTGCTCTCATTCTGGCTGGCACTAACGTTGCTCTGTCACGTGCTACGTAACAATGAATGAAAAGTTCTCGTGAGAACTCGACCATTGTTGCGTAACGTTAGTCGCAGAGTAATGAAATAACGTCAGCAAAAGGTCGGTTTACACTAGGGCTGAACAAAGCTGAGCAAAGCTTGAAAATTAGTCCGTTCTATTATGATGAAATTTCCACGCTAGGCTCAGCCCGCACCTGTCTGAGCCAAAAATATGTCACGGAGCTCAGCCTGAATCGCGGCCTAACCAGAAACGGTTGAGGTACTTCGAGGGCATAACTCTGGAATATAGGGCCTTTCTGCGTTTGCACAGGATTTCAGTGAGGAAGAGCAAGGAATAGTGTTCTTGTACGGGCACTGAAATCATAGGTTAACTGCAAGACAATTTGGCTCGGGGAGCTTTGGGAAGGCAGTGTCTATCGGAGGGCCGCACGCAGAAGCCTCGCCAGAAAGTCTTCAACAAGGGGTTTTTAGGTTTGTGCACAGGGGTTGAAATTGTAAAAAATTACAAAACTCCGCAGATTTATAGTGTTTCATATTTAAATGTAGAGGGATTGGAACATTGTTTGGGAGGTTAACCCACGAAATCCCCCCGTGGGACGGGACTGGCCGCACCTAATAGAAATAGAAGCAACTCTCGGTTAATTTAGCCTCAGCACTAACGTTTAGACCAGTGTTCTTATCCTTTTTTACAAATCTTACCCTCTTTTATCAAACAAGATCAGTGGATTTACCCCCAATACGCTCAATGGTGCTCATTTATTGAAAATACGAAAGTAACAAGCTGTTCACTTTAGAAGGATTTATACAAATTTGCACTTGCTGCAATTTATGGTTCAATAAATTTACCTCCTTGGAAGATAAAATTTACCCCAGGTTAAGAACCACTGGTTTAGACCTACTTTAGGTCTATTGTTGCCAGTTGGAGAAAATTTCAGATTTGAAGCTTTTTCCTGAATGCTTCTACGGGCCACTGAACACGCTGTGGCGGGCCACATGTGGCTCGCGGGCCGCCAATAGCCGACCCTTAGTCTACTGTATTGTCGATAGACATAGTTTTAAAAGTGCCAATAAAGTGCAGTCTCAGTTTTGCCACTGCTTGCTTAGTAAGTGGCCTACCGTACCAAGTTAGGTTTCAGGAGTGATGAAACTCAAAGTCACAAGTAAGTCTTCCTCAAGAATGCACACGACTGCAAGAGAAGTTCATTTAATCTAAAGCAGTCTGTGATCATTTTATAAAGTTATCATTTATCCCATAACTGTTCTATTTTTATTTCGTAGGGGTCAGTTTTCATAAGCCTATAATAAAAAGTAGAAGGTGGTAGCTATCACAAAAACCACTGCCTAAGAAACTTATCAAATGTCACCACCATATGTGAAATAGCCAACAACACATTGATATGTTAGAACAATTTTACAGCAATGTAGGTATGTCACTCACAAATGCAGCAAAAGAAGCCATACCCTTCAGGTCAAAATTTAGACAGCACATACTTGAGTGGAGCGTGCCAGCAGGGGCGTAACTAGGTTAGATAGCGCCCGGGGCAAGAAGCAAGTTTGGCGCCCCCTGTTCGAAACTGAAGTTTTTCGGAAGCAAATGTACTGTAGTGAAGAAAGTACTTGTGACATTGTTGGGACTTTCTGGCGCCCCCCGCAGCCATTCGGCGCCCCCATAGTGACTCGGCGCCCGGGAATTGAGCACCCCTTGCCCCCCTCGTTATGCCCCTGTGTGCCAGTGAGTGAAAACCATTGTAGTGCTAGAAATGCTTACTTCTGCTGGAAAGACAATAGTATGGTCCAAATGAAGGCTTTCATTCATTCATTTTCAAGACCGTTTGTCCTCTAGGGAGGGGAGCCTTTGGTTTGAAAATATGAAAAAAAAATTAGTGCCACAGCAGTAACTGCAGAAGTTTTTGTTTTTGTTACAACGGCCTATCGTTGCAGATGTGAGCACCTTTACAGCAAGTAACCAGATAGACGAGGACAGCACGTCAAACTTCGCTCTCAGAGACGCCGAGCACGCGACGCAACCAAGCGGTTCGCAGGTCTGCCAACTTGGCTTGACTTTCTCAGGTCCAGTGCAAACCAGCCTTTCGTCCTCTGCGTACTAGGCTCATTCATGTTAGCCCGAGTTACTGCACAGTTTATGGTTCGTTTGAAATTTTTCTCGAATAGGAACTCCACAGTTCAAATCCAACGCTCTATGCAAATCCATCGCTTCATGAAATCGTTCAGTCTGATAGGAATTATATTTTTAAAATACTGTAGTGTAATGAAGAAGCGGCTTGCCTGCGCACTTACGCACGAGGCTAAAGGAAGCTCCCAGTGGCTTTCGTGCTACTAGGGATGTTATGCTTAGCGCGTCGCTTGTAGCAGCCACCGCGCTACTACAGTAATTGCGGATGGCAGCTCGGGCTCTGAGGATGAGCCAGAGCAAAGCGCGAGAGAACGCCTACTACATACGATATTTTTTAGGTCACCTGCAACATGAACGCGCAGGGCCAGACATGGAACGAAAATATATGAACAGTGACAAGACCCACTGGAAAGGGCCCGAGTTAACAACCTTAAGTAGTGGTTAATGAAATGGGTGGTGGCACAAATACACAAAGCATGCAAGCTCGCGTTCTACAATGTAAATCACAATCGAAGACTAATCCCGAGGAGCCCGAGTGCTGGAGACACCACTGAACGGCTTCCTTTCAAAATGCAAAAAAAACTGTCCATTTCAAGAATTTCAAACCACTTGTTACGACACAAAACTGCAGATCTAATGTTAAATCTTTCAAGTAACCTTGTTCTTCAGTATTTCCTCGTTTTAAGTTGAGAAAATGTTTTATTACACTCCTGCTGTAAACTTAGCACCATTGGATTTGTACCTCATTGCTAAAAATTTAACCTTTAGGTTGACATCACAAGACTGCGCAAGCAGATTACGTTGAAAAGCATTAGTTTTACGAAGATGGTGCTGTTCTGAATGCCTAAGAATTGCCTGAAAATCATTGGCGTAAAAATCACAACAGCATCTCAGAAAATCTAACGTTCGTGAAGCAACATAACTTTGTCCTAAAAAGCTACACAATAATCTCGTCAAAGCACTAGGGGCATTTGCACATTGCTCAACTCTGTTACATAGCCCTTGTCAACAGCAACACATTTGGTTATTTCAGCCCACAGCACATGTTTTACGAATACAACAGCAGCAGTTTTTTATCAACACCCATCGTTTGCGTGGGGAAAAAAACACCAATCCACAGGGCTAGAGCGCATCACAGCTTTCACGAAGCATAGCGTGCAACAAAACGGTGGTGGTTTGCGCCAAGACGCATGGAAGCGGAACAAGTCAATCATTTATTTGTCCAGTAACGACAGAGTACAAAAGGTTGACTGAAATGTGAATTATACTGCTGTTGGTTCGAACGTTTGATCAGCTTTTATCTCAACTAAGCTTTCTCACGACTACGCAGATTATATAAAGAGCTTTTGCGACTGTGCTGTGAAGTTTGTTGATCTCTGAGAGATTAAGCAGCAAACCTCTACTGTTTTGAAAAGAGCACTTATTGGAAAAGACAAGAACTTCGCTAGTGATAGTTTAATCAATCAAACAAGGTCAATTTCATTGCTTTCACAAGGCTGTCAACAATCGATCAAGAGCAGTTGCATTACACTTCGTGATTTTTTGAATGATTGTTTATGTCAAACTCATATCTGCAAGTTTTTTCAGGCCAAAACAGGAGTTCGTTTGGGAAAACGCGCATCCGTCTCAATAACACCCACAATTTGCTTTACCATTTAGTAAGCACCGCAGTAAAAACTTTTCATGACTAAACACATTTTCAAAAACTATTCACAGGTAGTTTGTATTATGGTCCAGTCTATTTTCTTAAAAAATTGAGATAAGAAGTTGTAGCTTTAAAATGGTGACAGCCAGAAGACCAGACGATCTATTTTATTAATTACGCCAAATTTGGGCAACTGGCAGTTGACAAAAGTCTATTCACTAAAAGTATAGTTCGCTTAAAAGTAATCAATCTAGCAAATAATAAAAAATTTTGATTACTTGAATTTGCAGGAATAACAACAGTAGAGAGTCCAGAAAGTGTGCAACAATCGCTGCATGCGACCACCTTATTCACTGACATCACAATCTGCAATTGTATTGTAGTATACTATACCACAAGCCACGCTTTAGTTTTCATCTGTTTCCTAGGCCCTTCTGCAAAAAGTGGAACAACTCACGTTATGACAAAATATTTTTGAGACACAAAACCCAATGTCAAATAAACAAGATGATTCGAAGGAAACACACCGCGAACTGGTTAAGGGTAATTTGATTCTTTTTTTGTGTTATCTTGAACGTGATTGGCCTTCAGTACTGATTAAGCGAACAAGCGAAAGAAGTAATATTAAATAAACTTCCCACTTTTCAAAAATTTGTTTGTATATGTTGCCACACCTGAAAATACAAAATGGCAATAACAAAACATGTCATATAAATTATAAACCACATTTGCCCAAACCTGTTTTGGAACTTGAAGTTCAAGTGACTTTGAAGAACGGTGTTGATTGTTTGCAAACTGTTAATCCACCGTCAAGAAAACAATTTTACACCCTTTCTATTGATACTGACAAAGTCAACTTTACTGGAAGCTGACTTTCAACTTTACTGGAAGATGGCAGACCCTTCTCGGCCTCAATACCCTCCATTTTGAGGCGTCTTTTCGATCTCCATTCGATGATGCGATCACACATGCTATAATTCAGCGTTATGGGAAAGCGATTTGCAAATTTTTTCGTTTTCCGGAACTTTTAGATCACAAAAAATTGATCCAAGCCTGCAACCAGGGGGGGAAACCGGGGAGCCCCCGAAATTTTCAAAAACATTGTTGCAATCATTTTGGCCTCCCAGAAAAGTTCAGCTGGCTGTAGCCTTGAGTTGATCGGATAAGAAGTTTTGTTAAGCAGCGAATGTGCCGCTTAGATTATTTTTATTAAGTACATGTGCAGCAGTGTCACATATTTGCAACGCGTAAATGAGAGGGGATGTTTTGTTCAAGCCCGATCGAATGCTTCCATGCATGTTACACATGCTAAGACAGGGCTACAGCGCCTGACATAGTCATTTATTCATACTCTTAAATATACTTTCTGTGACAACATGTGCTGTTCTCGTAGCTATTGAAACGTCTATCAAAGGCAAAGAACAGCAAAATTGAATTTGTTTTTTATGAACGCAAGTGTCCTTCTTTCACACGTTTAGCTGGTTGTTGTTTTTGTTTATTTAACGGTTTAAAAATATTTTGGGCGACATTTTATCATGCGATGTTTTCTAAATTCAGTTGTAGAACTTGCACGTCCTTGTTGGATTCAAAACTCGTGCAAATTTGTTCCACATTTACACGTTCGCATAAAGTGACTTGCGCACTAACTTGTCAACAGCAAAAAGCACTTTTGGATTCAACTTCGTTAAAATAAATCTTCTCAAGTTACACGCTCGGAAATTGCGATTTTACACCACGTTTTGCCGGAAATCTTTTTTGTTTATCAATGAGAAAAAATTGATCAATCAACTAGAATAACGCTGAGTGTGGGATTGATCCACGAAAATTTAAACGGAAATCTTCCGAAAGTGCTTTACATCTTCGTATTTAAGCCGTGTTCTTATCCATTTTGGCTGAGTCATATTGGCTGAGTCATATGAAACAATATGAAACAATAAACAACCATGGATAAATATTACTCCATTTTTGAGATTAAGCCGTCTCAGTCTGACAAGCACGAGGGGCTTGAATCCTATATAGCACAGTCACATGACAAAGACACATAATGATTAGGTACATGCCGTAATGCAATGCAAAAACAAGTCGTGCGTTTCTTTGGGTAAAACAAGGTTGAAAACTAGGTTCCATAAAATGATCAATTGATTTATTAATTTGTCGATACGGTGCTGTTATTAGCACCCAGGGATGTAGTGTTAACAAAAAAGGTGTGGGAACGCACCCAAAAAACTAGCCATTTTGAAACAGCTTCAAACTCATTTTTAAGCAAAACTGCAAAATGGTGTGGGAACGCCATTCCCACGCGTTCCAGCTCCACTACACCCCTGTTGGCACCCATTTGAAACTTTTTCAGTTTTAGTCGGGTTTCTTGGTTGGATTTGCTGGCCTCATCTTTTCGTGAAATCACGCTCAACGTACTATTAATACACGTTTGTTGAAGACAAGAGAGTTAAAACGTATTTCGAAAACATTTGATGCGGGTGGCGTCTGATGCATAACCAAAGAAAGGAAAAAGAAAATTCGTCGCAGCAATGTATACCGCAACAGGTTGGACGAATCGGCTCCAAACGAACTTGGTTCCTGTTTTTTTGTTTCTGTTTTTCGGAGGAGGTTCAGCGAATTTTTTTAAGAACGTCTTTGGCTGAATAACTTTTATGAAATATTGTTCCATTTTTCAGCTTAGCCAAAACTGTTTCAAGAAAAATCAGACAGCAAAAACTATAGATCAATTTACTTTTCAAGTGTAGCACTGATGATACCAAATCACAGAATTGTTGAAAAATTAATTAACAACAGAGAGGTTTGTGAGCAGCTGCAAGTTTGTAGGAAATAATGTACAAAATGCGGAAACTGCTTTAAAAGCGAATTTTTCTTGCTTCACAAAACATCAAGCTTGTTGCAAAATGGAACGTCTTTCATTACTTCTTTTATAATCATTTAGTACTTTTTTGTTGCTTTTTTTTATATTGCGCATATAGTCTATTTAAACAGCCTGCACGACCAGTGACGGATTTACGCATAGACCAAATAGGCCATGGCCTACGGCCCCGCGCTTTTTGGAGCCTCGTGCAACACCTTCCTACGACGACTCATTCTTAACTTAACATTTGTGAAACTGCGCAGAGGCACAACTTCACAATTTAGTTTGAAACGAGCGAAAATGCAAACGTTTAGACTCTTATCAGTACAGTAACAACACGATAATATTGTTTGCTACGCAATGTAACAATTACAATACTGCTTTTCATCGGAGTTCTGCAGTGTCTGGCGGCCTTGGTTTGTTGCGAGCTTTTTGTCAGTGCTGATCACATCGACAACCAGACGATATTTTCGAGGGCGGCAACAAGGTCCCGCATGAAAATGTATTTATTCGAAAAATAAATCTACACAAAACGCTAGAAATCACTGAAATTTAACGAAATATAACTTCTGAATTAATTCCAAAAAAGATCGCATTGCCTGGGGGCCACGGAAGCGGTTCTCTGGGGGCCACGAGCAGAGGCCTTCACTAGGTAGGTTTGCCGTGATATTGCATAACCCACGTGTCACGATATATTAAGTATTCGCCAGTTAAACTTAAATATTTGTAGTTTTCACTACGACGTCATAGACCTCTCTTGTGACGTTCGGTGACACATTTTTCTGAAACATTCTTTATCCGGTACATCGTTGCTTTGTTTAAATCTGTCGCGTTACATAACTAAAATGATAAGTCTCTATAAATAGTAATGGAATCTTGTCATTGCAAGTTGCAGATTGTGACGTAATCCTGTTTACAACTTTACAACGTCTGATCTAAAGCAATCGTAGAACCAAAGTCGGCACCACAAAATGTAGATTTTAGAGGGGGCACTGCTACACATAAGAGGGGCATGTTTTCACGCTTTTCAGACAAACGGACAAATAGGTCATACCTGTGTGGGGCCCCAAAAACTAAGATGGCCTAGGGCCCCGCGCTCCCTAAATCCGTCCCTGTGCACGAGGATGCTGTTTGTTCTCTAGAAATGGCAACAGGTGTTTTTCACCCGTAAAAGCTGAAGACTTGCCAATGTTTTCTTTAAAATGTTTCATGCAAGTAATCCTGGTCCATGTACTATTAGCTGAAACATTATCCATCTTGCACATGAGCTCTGTCTGGCATGGATACCCTGCTGGTGGGATCACATAAAATGATTGTCACGTATAGTGAGCAACTTATGATAATATAATAGGCTGAACAGATTACTGTTTTTCGCCACTAGTTATGATTTGTAACACTTTTATGGTAACTAAGAATCTTAGCAATTCTTTCTTACAAATTCACTATTCGGTCGAAAAGGTACTTTGGAAGGTTATGTTCTAAAACGTAGCTAAAAAAACTAATAAAAAAACGAAAAGCTGCTGAGCAGATATCGCATATTTTAACACAGATGCAAAGAAGCTCTCCAGAATTTTCGTCCTTGATGATGTACCAACGCAATCAATACGACTTTTTGAGGGTTTTGTTTAAGGTTTTAAAGCAAAGGCATTGACTGCGGTGACTGCGAAGGCATTTTAAGTGACCGCAACACACTTTATGTAACTGCCGAGATTGTCGTAAAGCCAGGTTTAGTGTACTTTGGTCTTTGGTGGTAGTCATGCAGCGAGGTTCTACTGAATTTTGAGAAACCGCTGAAAAATTTGAAGAGGCCGTTTCGGTTTCTAAAAACTCCTAAGAACACTGTGAGTGCTATGATGTTTTTTATTGAAGCACAACAAGAAAATCTGTTGTTTTGTCAAATATGTAAAACACGGCTCATTCAAAAGTTTCTTTAAAAAATGTACACCTTGCACGATGAATAGTTTATAGCTAAAGCCACAAATGTAGTTATTCCCGTTCGGAAAAACAATACATTTCCTGATGCTGCAAGCATAAAGCCCAATTCCATTTTTGAAACTAAGATTCATCACTCTGTAATATCTACACTTTCGAATGGCTTTAACAACTGACTTATCTCCCAATATTTGGGACATTTTCCTAAAACCTGTTTTCTTTAACGACTTAACTTGGCACTAACTCTTGAACATGCCTTTGTTTTGTTTGCGCAGACTTTTGCTACTGCTTAGTAGGTTCAGACTAACTTTTGTTGAATGCATGAAAGTTTGCAAGAGAACAAAACATACCCATGTCATTTCCGCAATCCATTGAGCGCAGCCGGAACAATTGAATCTCACTGCCAAAGGGAAAGCGACATTTGAAACGATGGTGAAAGAATGGATGGAGCAGTATTTCAAAGCGGCAGATCTAGTTTAGTTGGAGAACCACTGCTCTTTTGCTATCTCATTGTTAGAGAGTGTTGCCTACAAGCTCAACCAAAACCTTAGTTTTATTTGTATTCCAGTCCAGTTGCAATTTTAAGTAGAACGTGTCAATGGAGAAATGGTTAACTTTTTTCTTTCAGGTGTTTCACTGTATGCAGAACATAAAAAATAACCTAGGAACCGGATGTGAAAAGTTGTAGCATCACACAAAAGCCATGAATGGGCAAACCCGGATGCTCTATTTCCAAACATTAGAATAAAAAGCTCAACCGCGTTTTCGTAAAGGTTTTATTTGTTATAAAAAGCAAAGGTCAACGAAGTTGAAACGTTACCATAGCAGATACTTAAAAATGAATACGATGGTCATCGATGTCAACTTAGCAGCGAGCGAGAGTGCGAGGAATTTTGACAATCAAACAATTTTTTTCCGAAGCGCGTGGGTAACTCCCGAATACTTTCTCTGTACCAATTTGAATAACTGCTTGACTCATGAGACGTAGAATCATGCGATTCAAAGCCTGAGCAAGTCTCAACCTGTGCCTTTGTATTGTGCCGGTCACGAGTATTTCAAGGGCATTTCCTTCCACCTTTGATGCCAAAGTGAAGAAACATTTACCGGCTTAAGTTTCTTGGAAAGACCATGACATTTTGTACTTAAACGAGAAGCAGCACATACTTACAGTGGCTTTCGAAATGATTAAAATGTTCATACAGAAGATTCATGAATGTGGCAGATCTTACACATTAGCGAGGATCTCAAACTCGCATGCTGGTGTTTGCAGGCAACCGTACAGGCTTACTTTTATGGCCCGCTGGACCATTAATAATTGTTGCCTTGTTGCGTGTGGTACAAATATAAATCTTAATTCTGAATTGAGTTTTGACTTTTCTACCACTCTCTAGATTGCGGTTCTTAACTTCTTGAGATAGTAGAGTTAAATGTCAAAGCTGAATCTCTTTGTGATGTCACGTTCAGATGCTGAGGTTGATATTCTACGAAAAGAATGTCACTGACGTATTCCAAAACGGGTTAGTTATACACAGGTGCAGCGATTCTTGAAAATTCGCAAACCAACATACAGTATTTTAACTAGTTGAGAATTTGTTATGATAGCTAAAGTCGAAACGAGACAAAAGTAAAATTTGCACAAAGCAGGTTGCAATGGAAATCTGTGTCACTTTGCAGCTTCAGACTCGTTCGTAAATGTTTAACCGCCTTCATTAACCCTGGTTTCAAACCACAAGTTTTGTCTGATAGGTCGACTTCTGTAATCCCAATAAAATTGCGAAAGCTCACTTTTTAACATTTGACTTCAATAACGTTATTTTGTATTCTAAATGAAGTGTAGCTGAAAACTTGGCGTCCAACTTCAGCCTGAGACCGGCTGTATGTCAGGGTCTATATAGGAAAGGGCGTTTAAAAACTGTTAGCCTGCAGAGCTACTTCTGCTCCAATTTTTAAAATACGAGCGATGGCGTTTAATCATCGCCGGAAACAAAGTTTTCAGTGGCGTAACTGGGAAGGGCAATGTTTGATATCTTTCCCCGGGGGTAGCATCTGGTGTAGCCAAATTCAGGATGGAATATTTCATAGTTTGTCAAATGTTGGCAGATGCTATTAATTACGATTTGCAAAATGTCAAATGCCAGCGGCTGCTGGTGCTACCCAGTTGCTAAATATCGTCAATATCACTAAGGTTCGTAGAGGGAACAACAATGAACCTTCGTACCGGTTTGAAAGATGCTTGGTTATGTAAACAAGCATCTTAATTGTAACATGTTCCTTTGCTCAATAAGGAATATCTCAAAAAAGAAGGAAAGTTGCCACTATGTCCCAAAATACGTGAAAATCAAAACCTAAAATGGACCTAGTACTAGTTTGTCTTATGCTTAATCTGTTGCCTACACGATCACGAAATTCAATCTCTAATTTTAATCCAGCGTGGACAGAGAAACAATCGACAACATAAGAAAATTTTCTCAAACTGGAATACGAGGTTCTTGCTCAGGAAGGACTACGACAAAACCTGTACAAATCTGATACACTTAACGTATTGAAGCCTTCCCCTTTCTTACTTCACTTTGTCTCTTACCTTTTTCTATTTTGAACATGCTTCCTCTTATTAAAGTTTTACATGGCGCCCTGCGCGGCGAACACTGCTTAGAAGTAAATATCTGTAAGTTTGCACACTTATGATATTCACCAGGACACCACACAGCCACAAGTAAGTTGTGCATTCTTCCTAATAGGCTATATTTCACAAATTCGTCGAAACAGCTCAGTATCTTCGAGCCGCATCACATCTACGTATCCCGAAAGCTGTGTTTGCCTGGACTGACAGGCTGATGACAAGAATTCCAAGGATAAATCCGATTCAAATTTTCGCTTGCCGTCTGTTTGTTATCAACTATTAGTGAACTGCGACGTTGCTTTCCGTAGTTACAGCAACTATCTGTAGCCCATTTGCCACTGAACAAGTGTCTAATCTCTTGAAAACACTTAGTGGCGTTTGACGCATTCCCAAGTACCTTGTGATGAGATGGGTGTTGAACGCAGTGTTTGTTGTAGGTCAGACTACCGTCTTCATTCTTTTGACTCATTACTGTAGCAACAGAACTGAGCAGCTATATCTGCCATGTGTGTTCTAATGTACTTACATTATATTCCAAAACATCCATAATACGCTGCCATCTTTCCAATGCTATGTAATGTCAACCGATTAGAAGGCCAACACATTATAGTTTCATTGCTGAGTAAAGATTCCTTTCGATAGACAGTGTTTTTGTAGTTCCTCTATTAATTTTATTAATGAAGTTTCTTGTTGAAAAATTACTGATAAATTAACAAACTTTATTTACTGAGTTCAGGTTAATTATGTTGGTCTCCAACATAAAAATTTTACTACAGTTCAAATACATTTCACACAGTTACACCAGGGCTTACCGTCTTACATAGCAGTTGCTTTAAAAATCAAGGACACGATAGAATTTTCATAAGATTGGGTTGGTAGGAAATCAGGGCCTGCACTACTCAAAGGTCGCCGTCAAATGTCACTCCGAAATTTGTTCTTTAGTCTTGGCAACATCGCAAGAACTTAACTGCAGTAGTAGGTCGGATGCATCGAGAAGCGAATGAGTTCGCTGGCTGTCAGTGCCAAAAGCCTGGCTGACACCTAGGCTTCATCTTTGAACATTCAGTTCTGAGTTCAGCAAATGGCCTATTGTTCATTGAAGTCACAGCGTAAGCGCTCAGTGCTAACAGCTTCTGTCACAATCTCAGGTATTAGGTTACCTCGTAATCTAGTAGAACAACAACATCGTTATATTTTCTTTTGTGTGTGTGATGTTCGTTATGCACCTCAAAACAGAGTTGTAAACGGGCCTCATTTTGAAGCGCAAACTCGGCCGCAGCTCGAAATCACGAGCCCGAACCCGGCTCAAGACCGGCATTTATTTTTGAAGCCCGATTTAGGCCGGAAAGCCAAATTTACTGAATGAGTCAAGATATGCGTAACTGCGGAGTATCAAAAACATAGTGTATGTGTAAATAGCTGCAGGTACACGGTTTTATCATATCCCAGATAGCAACCACCTTGACCAAAACCTTGGCTTAAACAAGCACAAACTTAGGTTGTTAGTCAACGGAATGTAATATATCTCAAGAAAAAAATAAGCTATCATGAAAGTATCCACGATGGCGCTACAGGCATGAAAAGCCGGTTTGTAGGACATCGTTTACAAACCAAGAATCGCGTAAGTGATTGATCTTTTGGAAGTAATGCCTGCTAATTTCCTCACCCCGTCGCCTTCTCAAAAATCGTGTGAGACTAATCCGAGCGAAGAACAAAAGAACGCAGCTGTGTTTGCAAGTAGAATTAGCTGAAGCTAAATCACAAATCACTTCACTCGCAGTCACCTTGGTGAGCACAACAAATGTACGTCACGAAAGAAAAAAATCGTTACTCTCAATGCTATAAAAACGTTTTGTATGCAGGCCCGAAATCGGCCCGAAACCTTTACACAAACTTAAGCCCGAAACCGACCCGACCCGAAAATCCCGGCCCGACTTAAAACTCTGCTTCAAAAACGTTGCACGCGCATGACGTCACAGTACTTTTGATCGCTAGAAATGGCTTCAGCACAACACGGCTATACCCATAAGCATCCAAATTTCGCCTCTACGTCGAGAAAAAAAACATCTTTTATTCTGTATGTAGAATCTACAAAGAAGCCTCGCAGACACAGAAAGTTGCAACAACGCTGCTTCGTCGAAGTAGCGCAACTTCATAAAATTCTGTTCCAAAAGCAGATATTGATTTTAAAACCTCTGTTTTTTCAAAAATATTGGAAGCACATTGTGTATAACACCAGCGATAAGTACGTTGAAACGTCTCTGTACCTTCGGCCAATAAACAAGTCGCATGGTAAAAATAACGACATAGGACCGGGTTTTGAGACAGATGATTGTTTCAATTCTACGTTCATGTACCGTAACCACTCTAGCTAATCGCTTTTTCAGGTAAATCTGACTGATGCATGTCGTATCTACGAGCTTTCAAGCAACGCCAAAAGCATGTGCAGGTTTTAGGGAAAAATGCCCAGCCGTACGCAGCATCCAGCCTGAGTGTCATATGCATGTAGTCAGGACTAATATCGATTGGGACTCAAAAATAAGGACAACCAGAAGAAAACGACATTCATCGGCATATTTTTTTATTTAAACGTCAACATAAGTGTCAAGTCATTTAGCACCATATCTAGTTTCATCATGTACGAGACTGCATTCACACCTTTTCTGAGCAAATGAATGTGACTGTAACAAACTAGCAGATGAATACGTCAGCCTCATACAACCTGTCAACATGAAAACAGAAAAAATTCACGCTTTACGTAGTGGTCCTACACTTTTGGCCATTAAAGTAGGAACAAAATTCTAAATCTTTTTTTGCTTCAAGTTGCTTTCTGACATTATTTCTGAAAATGAGATAAAATAAGCACACGAGTCGAAAACAAGCAGGCTACATTTCTTAGAAGTAAGGGCAATGCACTTTTCTACGACAGCCGCTTTCATAATAAGAACAAATCTTGCAAATAAGGACGGTATGGTAGCCCTGTGCATACGGCATTCTTAGTATTGCAGCGTGTTGGTCGGACATCTCGGCAGTTTTAAAGACTTGTTCTCGCGAAACTTTGATGTTTCCGTACCAAACACTTGTATTGTCGTGTCGTTAAATAGAACTGAAATGGAACTGTTTCTATATGATACGCAATACATTAGTCGACACATTGCAGTGTATACAGATGCGTATCACGAATACCATACGCGGATCCAGGGGGGCTAAGGGGGCTGAAGCCCCCTTAAATTTTTTCAGATACGTTTTTTGATCGATGGTTCCCGACACAGAAACAATCATTGGGGTGATTTTTTTGGATAATCTTTAATTAAACCATTTCTTGCACAGGGATAGGGACGAAAATATTAAATGCAAAGCTTATTTCGCTGAATTTGGACAGTCCGAATGCGTTTATTTTACTATAAATCAAACTTCTAATAAACACGTTTTTATATAAAAAAAATATGGTCCCAATGTTATATAAATACGTAAGTGTTTACATGAAGTATTTACATTACATATACGTTATATAAACCACACGTACATAGGCGTAGCCAGGGGGGCAGGGGGACATGACCTTTCCAAATTTTTTAGAATATCTAATCATTTTGTGCTTTAAGAGGCAGCATCTCAAACAAAATACTGTTGCTCACCTAAAATCAGACATTTTGACCCATACAAAATTTTAGGCTGGCTATGCCACTGCGCACGTAAGTATTTAAACTCTT
>JGI24158J21664_10003542_pt1 | contig 19652 bp, 17 predicted proteins | sample Ectturendosymbi3_FD_21664 | JGI IMG/M metagenome (IMG submission 21664) | reverse complement strand
CGGCATTGCCGCAATGAATATTTGAAATCTTTTTTTGTTTTAGTCATGTTTCTGTATATGTCACCAGTCTTGGGTCTGTTGCAGTTTACCCATAGCCGGTAGGCTACCTTTGTAATTTGGTGTTTTCATTTGACCACCCAGTTCCAGCCAGGAATGTTAAATTTTCCTTCATTCTTTTTACCTGTTAAATTTACCTTCCAGGAATGCTAGGAATGTTTAGCCAGGAATGTTAAATTTACCTTAATTCTTTTAACCTTCATTCTTTTAACCCATTATATTAGGATTTAAAACAAAATGGCAATAAATTTTGATGCCTCGCATTTTGCCCTTTTTTATTGGAAAGTGGTTTGAAACGCCTTTATGTCTGTGTTTGTTTAATGCCTATGATGCCAAAAACTTTTTTTGGACGTGAAACACTGGTTGGAATGATTGTTGTTGAGGTTGGGCGAGTATTCTGCCAGGATGATTATGGTGATGAAAGTCAAGTCAAGTCATGTTTACGCTGTAAGTACTCAGCAGTAAAACACATTTCAATCGACCAACCGTGAAACAAACAGTACAGGTTGGGCGAAAGACCGCCAAAGCAGTCATTTAATCAAACCCTGCATAACAACAAACAAAACACAACCTAGGTGATAGCCTAGCAGCAGGGTTACCATACCGTCCTTATCAGAGATGAGCGGACTGTCATATTTTGCGGTCCAGATCCAGTCCTGCAACTCTGAAACTCAGTCCAAGTCCATACATAGTCCAAAAAGTTCAAGAAATTTAAAATCCAAGTACAGATAAAGTCCAAAAATTAACTAAATGCAGCTTTCTAATGACAAGAATTACGCAAGTCTATTCCATTAACTCAGTCCAAATCCGGTCCTGATCCTAAATTTATCAAGCAATTCATAATCTGGATCCAATCCAGAATCAACAAAATTCCTCGTAATCCGGTTCCAGTCCAATCCAAGTCAAGTCCAGTGCTCATCTCTGGTCCTTATTTGTGAGATTTGTCCTTATTTTGCAGTACTCCATCTTGGAAAATATAACTGTCCTTATCTCTAAGAAATGTCCATATTTGTGATTTGCGTCCTTATTTTTTCTTATTTTCTGTAGCATAACACTTTTAAATATGCACTGCCTGATACTGTAGACATAGAGTAGAGACCATTTCTGTCTCATCGTAAACATTCTTTCACCAGGGTTTTGTGACGTCATAAAAGTAGAATAATCTTGCAGCACAGAAATAACCCACAATCAGGCCTTATTAGCAGGTTAGCTGTACTCTGGTTAGGATCCTCAGGAAAGCTGATTTCATTGATTCAAGAAACTAGCATGCGAATAAAACGTTTCCATGACGATTACAAGGAAATCGAGAATAAGACACTGCTGAAGCACAGTCCCGTTTCCACAGGGGAATATGGTGGGCTTAGCCGCGCAAAACAAAGCTCTTAGCCCCAAAATTGAAATATGAAACAATTGAAAAGGTGGATTTTTGACAATTTTAGGAAGTTGCCTGTAAATGGCGGAGCTCCGTAGATTGCGGAGCTTGGTTGCGGAGGTTTGATGACGTAACCGGAGTGGAAAAAAGTTGCTTTGGAAAATCAAAAAAAGAAAAAAGAGTGAAGGAAAGATGATGTATTATTGCAACTTATTATGCGTTTCCTCCAAACATGGAATACATGGAAGTTTGCGATGTTTAAAAATTTTATACATTCACAACTGTTGAAACCTATTTTGTTGTCCCCGAACCGTTGTGAAACTCAGTGAAGCGTGTGCAACCCGGTTGTGTTCGCACACCATCAGTGTGGGATTGATCCTCGAACCTTGGGAAGGATTGTGACGTCAAGCCTCCTTGAACGTCAAGCTTCACTGTTTCAACTCCACGCCAGACTAATCGGCCAAAGAGAGCTCCTACTTCCATGTGCATGGAAGTCACTTATAAGCGTCGCTCGCTTGGTCTTTCCTTTCTGCTTGCTTTGGCCGTCTTTGCTCATATGTAGCGGTCGCGCTAGCGTGACTGCTGCATCAGATAACCAAAAATAATAAAACTTCAAAATAGACTTTTTTTACCGTAGTGTAACATCACCTTTTGCAGTAAAATTATTTTTGCTACTGTTTACTTCTCATTGCTCAACGAAAAATATCGGTTTTTACGACTCCGGTTACGTCATCAAACATCCGCAATCAAGCTCCGCTGTTTACGGAGCTCCACCTTTTACAGACAGTCATTTTAGGATGCCCAGCACCCTTTTTCAAGACTTTCTGGCGACGGTTCTGTGCTGAAGGTGTGTTTAAGGGGAGGCGAGCGAGACTCTTTCCCCTGACTCCCCTTTTCAGGGTTTTTTTGGCAGTGTCTATTTTGCCACCAAGAGAAGATGCCAGCAGCAACAGGCTTGGCAGAAACGAAATAAACACAAAAGATATAACCTAAAGCTAATCCCAACCCCTAACCCTTAATCCCTAGTGCTAACTCTTAACCCTAATGCTAACCCCTAACCCTCATGCTAACCCCTAAGGTTAATGCTAACTCTAATCTTTCAACCCTGACATTGACCCCTGAGCCCAATGCTTGCCCTAATGCAACCCCGAACGTTAACCGAAACACAAATGCTAACAGAAGCCTAAACCTGTCACCTAAGGGAAAAGTTTGGAAAGTTGTGGAAAAAGTAAAAAAAAGAAAAGGGAAGTCGCCAAGGTGAGAGTTGAACCGAAAAGCAATGGCATACCAAACTTGTGAAGCATAGCCAGTATGCTACAAGCAGCTCGCCATTGCATGACAAACTGACCTTTTTATTCAAATTGTGTCATGCCACTGGTGGCACAATAGCTGCAGCCAATCTGTTGCTGCCAGAATATTACCAGTAAAATAGACACTACCTTCATTTTTTATTTATGTCATTTGCCGCAGGCTCATCATGATACATACCAGGAAGGTAATTGAATAACACAAGACTATGAATCAACTAACACCTTCTCTGTAATGTGCTACTGTATGACTTAACATTTTCGTGCACTTGTGTTATTCGAGTACCCTTATGATATGGACCATGAGTAGAATGCAAATACATGAATAAAATCAATTAAAGAAAATTCCTCTTTTTGGAGATAATGGAATATTTATTTATGTGTTTTGTGAAACTCCACCTTAGAACTAAACACTTCTCTCACTTATTAAACATAATATTTTGTTTTTCATGTACCCAACATTTATTGGATTAATGTTTGATGACAATATTTATTACTGTGTAATCTGTCCATACCTTTGTCTCATCAACATGATTTGGTAACACCATGCATGCATCTGGTTGGAAATAACTCATCTATGGAACTCACCCCATTATGGTCTGTGGGTAAATTTCTTTTTCTTCACGGTTTGTATGCGCAAACTTTGTCTTCTGCCCTTGATACTTCATTACTTGTTACAATGAAATGACATGTTACTAATTGCATTGCTCTCTGCCTCATGACCATTATTGCTGTTCGCTTCCTTCATCTGTGTGCTTGCTTCAACTGCTCATCTGTACAATACATACCTCAACACTTCACCCATTGCTTGCCCACATCAAGCAACTGTGTTATGTTGATGAATTTTGTGTATGTACTACTATAAAACAATTCTTTCATATACTTTTAATTGTATTATTCTCCGCTCTTCATATATTGTCTTTGTAAATGTTTTTTTGAAACCATGTTTGTCCTGCATGTTCTGTTCTGATTCTGTATGGTTTTTATTTTCTTTTTCTGTTGCTAATAATTTGTCTTTTTTTATTTTTTCAACGGTCATTTCTTTATATGCAACAGTTCTAGGCAAGCTTGGCTCCATGATGATTAGCAACTTTGCATTTTTGCCATCACTCATCCGGGTAATGGAAATGTAGTGTCTAGTGGCTGCAGGTCTGCCTATGGACCTTCGTTTTTGAAAATTTGTCATCCACCACCTATAATGTGACGACAGCAACAAGTGTGCATTGACTGCAGTAGGCTTGGTAGAAACGCACCAAACCTAAACCTTAAACCTACCCTAAACATAAACCCTAAACCTTTAAACCTAACCACTAAACCTAACCACTAAACCTAACCACTAAACCTAACCACTAAACCTAACCACTAAACCTAACCACTAAACCTAACCACTAAACCNAACTCCTGAACCAAACTCCTGAACCAAACCCCTCAACCCCAAATGTAAACCCTAAACCAAAACTGTAAATCTGAACACGAATGTTTGGAAACTTTTGAAATAAGTAAAGAAAAACTGGCCCCATTAATTGAAATGTGCAACCAATGAACCATTACTACCGAAATGAAATTCGCCAAGTGAGAGAAGAAACGAAAACCATTTGCATAGCAGATATAAACACATCCGCAACGCTACCATGACGATGCCCCTGAATTGACAAATTCAGCATCATGTGCAGTGTGTCTATTGCCACTTCCTAATTAAAACCTGAGAGCCATGAGCCTGTTTCGATTTGTTTAGCATTTTTTGAAGCTATTTTAGGCATATTTTGATTAACAATTTGGAATTTTTGGTCCATCAGGACTTGGCAATCCTGATGATTTCTGGTTTAGAGACCAAACAAACCCACATAAATCAACAACCTCAGCCACAAGCAGCAAATGCTTCACAGACATTTTTCCCTCCAGCCCTGGCTGTGCCCAGCTGTACTACAAGCTCATGGAAGCATATGGGATAGACAATAAGACATGGTTTTAGAACTCCCTATTGTCTTACCTTGTTGGTTACAGCAAATTTTGATGAGTTTACTATTTTCTACACTCTTGATTCATTTCTTGTCAGGGAAGATTCAACTGATTGTGAAGTCTAGAACCATTTTATCCTTTTCACTAAGAATGCGATGCAGGTTGAACAGTATTGTCATTTTTAACTTGTTTCAAGGCTATCATGTAGATAGTGTACCATGCACTCTCACAGTAGATACTGTAGTTGAAAGTGAAGCTAGAGCAGCTGTACTTGAAACCTGCTACAACTACTGCAGTGATAGAAATGTTTAATAAAGCTTGATGCTTCCTGTAATAGTATCATACACTGACTGTGATGTGGCAGTTGCAGATAGTAGAACATGGGATCAGCTGTAAACAGAAACAGGGGTACTTACATTTACCTGTGTTCAGAGATACTAGTGCGGATTCTTATTCTCATTGCTTTCATGTAAGTTCTTGTACTTCACTGTTTCATAGAATATTAAGCATGTGTTTATAATGTTGTTGTTATTTGTAGGCTTAATTTTTTACGTTATATGAAGAAATTATCTTAGCACTAGCATACTTTCTTTGCTTAGTACTATGAAATAAAAATGCTATAATGGATTAAATATTCGTAGTCACCAAATGTTTAATACAACATTTTTATAAGCATATTTTTAAGATCCACATTGCATCATACTGGTATCTATCATGAACGCATTTAAAAATCACTTGAAATTTTTGCATCACTCCTAGGTTTAGGACCCATCCATCCGGGTGGTGGTCACACTTGAGGTGGCATTACGACGTTCCTAAAACTTGTTCAAAATATGTGACAAACTGGCAGGTGTCACAGAGAAACATTTGTTCTGAGAACAGTGTTAACACCCTCGTCTCTGAGTTGTTTTTACCTTTGAGACCTACATGAGCCACTTTTTCACCAAACTTTGCAACACCATAACTCACCTATCGATTGTGCTAGAGAGCTATTCAAACCCTCAAAAGGTGTGGCAAGTCTTCTAGTTTGCAATGAAAATATTTTGGGTTTTGAGTTTTTTGTGGATGACATCCTTTTTGGCTGAGATTGTCCGCAGAGGGAAGTATAAGGAGAACTCTGATTGCAAATTAAGCTTCTTCAAATTAATTGTAAGCATTTGTGAAAGTTTCAAGATGCATGTGTATGATAAGTTCAAGGGCTTGTTTGAAATGGAATTGTCAGTCAAGAGATGCAAAATCTTTGTAGTAGTATTGTTTCAAGTAAAGTGATCTCTGTTGTTGGTTTTAGGTTGCCAAAAAGATCATATAACTACCCTAGCTCAATGTGATATAGAGATACATTTTTGTCTTTTTGAAATTGGTTTTGTTTTGTCTTTGTTAGTTTAATTAAGTAATGGTAAATTATTCATAGTTGATAAAAATTTTTCAAGTTACTTGTGATGTATAATTTCTAGCTTATGCATTGCTGTAGTTCTGAAGTTTCTCTTCAAATTGCTTTTGCCTATTAACATTCAGTAGCTGCAATGAGAATTTATGCTTGTAGATGTGTTTCATCACGTATGATGCTGCTGCTTTGTAGATTGGTTCCTGATGACTACAGACAAGTGAAATCTAGTCTGTACCACTAACTTAATAACGTGCATCTAGTAGTATGTGTATTTTTTGTCTTGTATTTCTTCAGTAAATTTTGCATAATAAGCTAATGGCTGTTTTCCACTGTTTTGACTTCATTTGTGACAGATACTCAGAAACCTTGCATCCCTTTGAACGTCTCATACATCCTGAGGAATGGTGGTTGTACAAAAATACCCATGCTCCGGTTCATACTGTGTCAACTGCCAAGCTCTATGTAAGTTGAAAGCAACGGGGTGTTTGAAAATTTTTTCATAGTGTTGGCAGTTGCCACTCTTGTTAACAGGAATTGTATTACTATAAAATAGTTATGCTGTTTGATGTATGGGTTGTTGGCCAAAAGCCAACATAGTGCTATGAAAGTAACCTTGTCTAAAACTGTTTTTGAAGAACATTGCAACACCACTTTCTCTGTCAACCATCTTGAAAATGATTTCAAAGTTGTGTTTAACACTTGAAATTCCTGTGACAGTTGCTGTCGCAGCGTTAATCATGTAGTAAGCTTACCTTTCTAAAGACTGGTTGTGCAGATTTATGAAGCTGTTGTTAAAAAAAGTTTTCGGCTTATATTCGAATGGTGACCAACATTTTTGCCACTGTGTGACATTTGACTGTGCCACGACATCGTAGCTGTTGCAAATCTATTGTTTGAACACAATCGTTCTGCAACGTTCAAATGCATTTGCAGATAATAGCGACGTGTTCGCCGATACTGACGCTGTGCTTGTTCAGTGGAATTCTCCGCAAACCCGACAATGATTTTCTTCCCGGGATATTGTCTTCTTCTTTGGCGCTTCTGCTAAACGGTCTCGTTACGAACGCGATAAAGTTGTCGGTCGGCCGTCCTCGACCAGATTTTTTTTTCAGGTGTTTTGGACTGCTGGTTTACTTATATAGAGGAATGTGTTGTCGATTAACATCGTAAAATGTCTAAATCAGGTGTCACCAACTTTTGTTGCAGCCGAGAGCTACTTCTTGGGTACTGACGAATGCGAAGGGCCACCAGTTTGATACACACTTCTGAAATATAAATATACTCAATTTATGTCATTACTAACAATTACTTGACGATATGCACCTCAGTACCTGTGTGAAGACGCTGACCACGTTCATGCTATTTTAAGAACAGACCCGGAGGCGACCCACGTGGCAATTACGAGCTGCCTGGTGCCAGGCCAGTGGCCACGGGGTGCATTCAGGTGCAGTGTCTCCCAAATTTTGTTGTGCCCAGATAAAATTGTTTAAATATTAATTAGATAAAGATGAACTCTTGCTCCCCTAAAATGTATTTTTCCACCCCAAATCTTAAAACCTGACTACAGGCCTGCCTGGTGCCCACGGGCCCCATGTTGGTGACCCCTGGTGTAAATAATGCGCCGTGCAGCTTCTCTGTGCCGTGGACGAATTGAGTGTCTGCAGAACACTAAGATTTTTTATCTTTTAAGACAAGAAACGTTAGGTTTTGAATTCTCCTTGCAAGCTAACAACCGCTTGGCAATGGCTTGTTTTACTCCCTAGAACATTTATCAGCTGTAGTTATTTATTTCAGTGATCGGCTTTTCTCGAATTTGTCTTCAAATTTTTTGTTTTGTTCTTTGTCTGCGCGTTTTGATGAACAGGTGCTTTCCGGATGGCCACCCTCCCCATAATCAGCCGTTAACTTACGACTTGCAGTGCTCTGGAAACGCTGATGAAATCATCGAAGGGAGGAAAAGCTTCCCCAGCGGTCACTCTTCGTGTAAGTCTTCGAAGTCGCAGAAAATCGGATTTGCTTCGTTTGTGCAAAAAGAGCAATTGTTACGAAATAATTCATTACTTCGACCTTGCATGGCGATCAAAACAAATGAACTGGAATTCACGCGACCTGTGTTTTGCGCCCTAAAGATTTTTATCAAACACTCAGAAAAAAATCCCGAGGCGCGTGCCAGCTTTTAGCAGAAAGGTTGTGATAAAGCACAAAATGCTGCCATTCGTTCACGTTTTCGGTGGATTTTTAAATTGCCGTTGCAGTCGCGTTCGTCAGTCTCGGCTTCTGCGCCATCTACATCGCCGGGAAGCTGCAGTGTTTCACTTCGACAGGACGCGGACGGTCGTGGCGCCTCGTGGCGTCGCTGACACCTTTGCTGCTGGCAACACTGATCGGGATCAGCCGCACGTGCGATTACATGCATCACTGGCAGGGTATGTTCACAAACTATGGTTTGCTTGCGTCTGGAACTGATCACGATACTGTCAGCAACAGCCCCGACAGCGTCTTTTCAATTTTCCCAGTTTTTTTGGAACATAGGGGTTGAAGGTTCGATTCCCCGCTCATACTGACTACCCGCGGTAGGGTCCTTCGAAGTGAGACCAACCTCGGCTTCTCCAGCAAGAGGCATACTTTGCACCTTTGGCAAACTGCGATGCGCTGTTGGCTGTTGTTAGTCAGGCTGTGACGTCACACATTGTTGAAACGAACCGATTGCTGTTGTGTTACTGATGTGAAAATGCATTTTTGCAGGGCGTTATAGTAACGTTTGTACGAAAAATGTGGCTAAGTTGTCTCGTCAAGCAACCTCCCCGTCCCCTTCATATGGAGCGGGGTGACTTATTACAGGCCCTGTCGGTACAAATTATTTCATGGAAAACAGGCCTGTCGTCAGGATTTCGCAGCAGGGGGGCCAAAAATCACAAGGGGACACATTTTAAAAATACAATATTAGATGTAAGCAGCAACCGGGGCGTCAAACATGAATTGGGGGCCGGGATACCACTGCCCCCCGCCTCTAGTGACTGCCCTGATGAAAATACCCCTTTCCACGACAGATATCAGTTACAACCCACCTCGTTTCATGCGCATCTTTGTCGGCCATTGCAATGTGCCCGCGTCTCAACCGAATTTCAACTTCAAACACAGTCACCGTTTGGCCGTCAACAGTAATGTTTGAGAAGACAGTCAACCAGAAGCTGTCGAACGAGCTTGACCAGGCAACCTGGTCAACAAAGTCTTTTCCATGCCCGACTTCAGCACGAATAAAATTACATAGCGTGTTTCAAACTCAACCTCACAGCCTGTGCAACGGAAAGCATGGTAATTAACGAAACTAGATTTTTTAAAAATCATTATTTGAAATTAGATTTCGATGGCAGCAATTGGCGACAAGTCGAAGCCTGAATTGTGCTTCTTGCCAGGGTGGTTGGGGTGAAAGCTCTTGCCCAAGGAGCGCTACGGCGATTCACTCAGTGGCTGTGAATGGAACTCACAACCTTCTAATTGAGAGCTGGACACTTTACCACTGAGCTATCGCCGCCCCAAAAATCATCTGGAAGGTAACACTTTGAACAGTCTCCAAAAGATGGGGCGAGAATCCCGATGGTCACCCACCCCCAGCTTTTGGACTTTGAGTCTCGAAAGCTTTAAATTGATTTTTTGTTCAAAACATATTCTTACGTTTGCCACTTTGTGTCATATGACCGGCGACCGTAACGTGAAGTCGACCCCACAAAAGCATTGAATCGTCGAACGTTTTCTACACGCTCTGACGTCTTGTTTTCCACTGCCTGAACCAGGGGGCACAACGAGGTCAGACGGCGCCCAGGGCAAGAAGCAAATTTGGCGCCCCCATGTTCGAACCTGAGGTGTTTGAGAAGCAAATGTGCATTGAAGGAAGTACTTGTAACATTGTTGGGACTTTTCGGCGTCCCTCGCAGTCATTAGGCGCCCGGACAATTGTGTCCACCTTGACCCACCTTGTTGCGCCCCTGGTCTAAGAGGGAACATCGGAAACCTCAGCTCGTGCATGCGTTCAGCAACTTGCGTTTCTCCATTGAGAGCAGGATGTGACGCAAAACCGAACGCTTTGTCACTGGCTTGCGGTTCAGAATCGCTGCTACAGTCAAGCAACAGCCTCTTATTGCAGGCAGCTTGTTGCGAGCTCATTAAAGTGGCTCGAAACTAGTTTTCTTTTCGGTCATACACCGGATTGATTTTCCAATGACAGGAAAAATTTAGGTCACTTCGTTCGTAATGTCCAAAAATACAGGCTAACGAATGCCTTTACGGCGAGTTTTAGTTCTATTATTACGTGACAAATGACAGAGATGTCTCAGCGGGAAAAACCCATCGAAACGTGTTTTTCCCCCGCATCTAATTTTCGGAGATTCACTGAACGAGACGCAAAGAACATCGATACCTCGTCAGCTTCCCTTGAATCATCGGCTTGTCGTAAAACCTATTGTTGCACATTCTTGTTTTATCGCCGCAACTACGATTTTTGTTTACGATCGGCAGAAATCACCGCCTTCATTTGGGTTGCCCTCCCCTGCTCCAGACCCGAAGGTGGGTTTTAAAGGAGGGGTTCTCAACCGGGGTAAATTTACCCCCTGAGGTAAATTTTGTCTATCCTGGGGGTAAATGTAATAATGCTGAAGTTACAATACCTTGTTTTTTTTCTACAGCGCAAACAAAAAAGGGGATAAATTTTATGTTAGGAAGCTGGCAAGGGGTAAACGAGAGAAAAAAAGGTTGAGAATTCCTGTTTTAAAGTTTGCTGAGGGAATATCAATTTTTAGCGAGGAAATATTTTTGTTTTTATTATATTTTTGAAACAAGTTTTTCGGCGCACAAAAAGATTTCGGGGGGCACAAAAAATTGGGGTGGCACTGCCCCCGAATCCCCCCCCGCCGTGACTACGGGCCTGTCCTGCACTCCATGCATTGAGTCTTTGCTGGTGGTGAAAAATGTTGTTTTTCGAACCGTCCGACGTTTGTATTCGAATAATCGCCATCGTTTGTTGCGTGGCTATCTCTGTCACGCCTGAACTCACAAACGGGCATCATTTTCTCTGCAGACGTGGTCGTCGGTTCCGGCCTCGGCCTGTCCGTGGCCTACCTCTGCTACCGCCAGTATTACCCCCCGCTCAATGACGTAACATCCGGGCAGCCCCACGCGTCCCAGTTGCCCAAAGTGAAGTCTATGCATGAACTGTTTGAAGTCACGACGCAGACCGGTCCTCCTCCCACTCCCGTCAAGCACATGTGATCACCGCGACTTCTGATTGACTCTCAAAGAAACGTGACTGTCCCGAGCGCTGAGATTGGCTGCAACGTGCTGGTACGTAATTTTGCAGCAACTCTTCCCACAGCCTCTTCATTCTCGGCCACAGTTTTAAGTCACGCGGTTTCGTGAGCCGTGATTGGTCGCCGTTGCCTCCGCGTCATTTCGCTGCACTTTGTTATTCCGCCCGAGGCGTGTTATTTTCTGACCACAGTTTCAATTCGTGCTATTTTCGCTGCCGCCACCCGCTGGCGAATGTTTCCAGGCTGAATTAGACGCTAGGTGCGCTGTTGTGTTGTCGACCGTGCAGCCGGACTGCCACGGTCTTCGACGCAGCAGCAATGTCGCGAGACCGCGTCTACTATTCCTGGTGCGATCAATCGATCAACAACGAACGCGCGCCCACCATGCAGCGCATACCCCTCAAAACTTAAAGTGGGTTAAGGGAGGACTTGTCAGCGCTTGTGGTATGCTTGCATAAGATGAGCCAGAGTTTTGACAGTGAGGAGGTTTGTTTGGGACCGAGTGGTTTGCAACGCGTTTGTGATTTTCTGCAATCGCACGCCATCATTTGCTTACAGCAGGGTCTCCAAAATACGGCCCGCGAATACATTTTGTCAGTAACGAAAACATTACATATTTAAGAAAAACTTGTTGATTTGATAGAATGTAACATATTCCGAAAGAATCACATTGCGTAAGATGTCCGGCACTCACACTGTTGTGTAACAGCTGATGTGGCCTTCGGACACAGGCCCGTAACAAGCTTGGGACACTAGGTCGGCGAAGAGTTTGCGGAGAGGGGCCCAAAATTTTTAAACTATGTCCAACACATTTTTGCAGGGGGCGAATCCACCCCTGCACCCCCCATAGTTACGGGCCTGCTGTGACAAAAAAGACACCCTAGATTATAATAATGGTGAGTTTGTCGAGTTGGCCATATCGAGGCAATAGAGGAGAAAATATCTGCTGTCGTTTGCCTTTGTCAAGCTCACAGTGGCCAAGATCCCGTGCGCGTTTCTCTCGCCTCGTTTAGTTTCTCGTTTTCTTGGACAGTTTGTTTGATCCTTACCTCTTGGAAACCCAGCACCTTTCCACAGTGGTAAGCTCCGACAACAAACCGATCAAGCTTCGCTGCTGTTGTTTTTAGATCGCTGCCAGTGGATGGGGACTTTTGTTAATTAGCATAGCACTAGATCTGTATGTTGTGGATTGCCTCTCAGAAAATACGGTGGAACAAGTTTGTTGCTTCTTTTCACGACATTCCGACCAGAGCTACTTCCGCATTTCTCCTGCCCGCGTTCCACTGCGCAAAAGTTTCCACTGTCCCAGGCATTGTATTGTTTGTTTCATTGTGACGTGATAGACCCTATTGGAGCGAACACGCATATTCTAGCGTGCGTTGTCATGCGCAATGTATTTCATCGCAATCATTCAACATTTCAAAATATTTAGTTTTAAGTCCCTTGCCAAAGTACACTTACTTAAAGTGGATCTGCAAGCGGCAGCGTTACCGACTTACGCGCTTTCTTCAGTGGAGCAGAGAGGTTGAAACTTGCGTTGTAGCCACGTCGCGAAGTAGAGGTTAAACACTCCCTACCGATTGCGCCACTGCTCCGTTCTTGGATGAGTGAACGCGGCAACCTGCACGCACGAGTTAATGGCACGCACGAGTTATGGCACTTAAACGACCCAAACGGGTTTGCGTCGATGGTAGAGTTGGGGGGCGAACTGGTGATATGTTACTGAAGTAGCAAATGTTTGTATGGCCATCGGAAATAACCACCACTTTTTTGTTCCCCCCTAATCCCCAGCGGTCGATAATGGGAGACAGTGGTCTCTCGAGTCTTCAGTGTGATTGGTTGGATTAGTACCTTTAACTTGTATCATTTTTTGCGTGACAACAAGATCACGCTGCAGAAATCGCGCGTTAATCTGTCCACGCATCGCTGCCTGTGGTGCCGTCGTTGTTTACGTCGCTTTCGTCATTCGGATCTCCTCCAAATTATTGGTGCGAAAAGCCATGACGTCAAAATCATCTGCGCAAATGTTTGCAAGCTGTGGCCCTGCGTACGTTTCTGATTGGCAGTTTTTTACCTGTGCCATCAACTTTTTTAAAGCCGAACATCTCGTTTCCTTTGGATTGCTTAATGGAAGACTGAGCAGCGTGTATCGTGTGCGCTCCTTTTAATATCGCTTTCAGTCAATGTCGATTCATGTGTTCAGCTGTTTGAGCGACATCCTACAGTATATACGCATTTCCCAGCGTCGTGTTTTGAGGCCAAACCTGATACATTAGTGTTCCAAGTGTAGCTCCCATCTGTACAGCTTTGCAAACTTCACTTTTTATTTGCCGTTCTGCCAGTGCAATCATTTTTGGTACTGAAGTGACCGAAAACGTCGCTATATACGTTACTGGAGGCTCTGTGCTGCTGTCATGCAGCTCACGTGTATTGCGCTGCTTCCATTTGGCAGCTGCTGTTGTGTTATCTGCCACCCTCCCTCCCGCGCCCATTCCTTTGTCGACGCCTGTAGCGCTATTTGCAAACAGTTAAGTCTGGTCGATTATTATCCACTTTATCACTTGTCTTCAATTGTTTGGATGTTGTAACCGCGCACTTTTTGTGAATGCGCCTGAAAAAAACGTGTTGAAAGTGCGCCATTCTTATGCCCCCCTCCCACTTGGGAGGTTCCGCTTTGGACAGCGATCCATTCTTTGTGAAATTAGTTACAAGCGCGCGTTAACGGGGGTGTGTTTTGTGTGCAGACTCAAAGTTGTTGTGTTGAAATCATGTTTCGGTGCTGAAGTTGGTCAGTGTTTTGGTACCAACTGATTCCGTGTTTATCTCTTCAACTCCAATCAAGCCTTCTGTGCAACGCATAGACGTAACCAGGGAGGGTATGGACAGCCAAGACTTCTAGTATACCTAGTCATTTTGTGCTTTGAGAGGCGGCGTCCCAAACAAAAATACTGTTGCTCGCCTGAAGTCGAACATTATAATTTCAAAATTTTGGGCAGGCTACCCTACTGCGTCCGAGTCCTTCTTCTTCAGCGATCGAAACTTACTATTTTTCCGGTGTCACGTGTGGCTTTTCTTTGAGCAAGAGGCTGTTTGAAAGATTGCGTCCTTTTTTGATTCGAAATAATGAGATACGTGGTTTGCGGGTGGCAGTTTCTACATTTGTGTCGCTGATAGAGTTTGTCTGATAGAGAGACAGTCGCTGCTCTGCAGACCCAGGGTGCAGTGGCGCAAGACATCGTCTATACTCGGTCTTATCACAGTCACTCACGGCGATAGACGAGGCTCCTGGCAATCGTCACATCATACCACCAGCAGCTGTCTCCGTCGCTTTGCAGGACGAGTGACAAGACTGTCAGCGGAGGTTGCAGCTCCATTTCACCGAGACTTGAGTCTGCGCAGATGGTTCGTGTTGTTGAGACAGAGGCGTTCATGCTGCATCGGTTGACTGATGTTAGTTCGATGCTGTCGCTCGGTGCCAGGAAAAGTGGCTGATTTGCATTCTGGATTTGCCAGTTTAGAAAACAGTGTCAGTCACTTGATTCATTTACATTCACGAAATGCTTTGTCATTTACGGAAATAATTTGAACACTGTAGACTCGTTACTTTGATAGCAAAGCAGGGTGTCGACAATAAAATCTACCTTGCAGTGTTATACTTCAGAATCGGTAACCTTATCTCTTCGCAAATATGCTGTGTCCTCGATGACAAACTTCTCGGCGGTGGCGAAGTTCGATGCTCGAAAAAAATAGTCTGTTGCCCATGAAGGCGTTGGCGAGAGGACCGCAAATATCACAAGCGTAACATTTTGCAGAAAGATTGTGAAGGGCTGAAAAAGTTTATGGAATATCTAATTGCACAGCAAACAGACATCGATAATTGTATTTCTAGTTTTCGTAACAATTCCTTGACAAACAAGATAGTCGTGAGGTGGTACTCAACCGTGTCACAGCGTCCCTTCCGGAGCTGTTATCATTGCAAGACGTTAATCCGACTGTTCAACAGAGGCCCTTGTTCGAGCTCGCCGGTCCACTGAGGTGGTAGATTCGTGGTTGCTGCTATTCCGTGTTGAAAATCAGCAGGTTGTTAATTTTCCTGCGCTAGTCTTTGTCGCGAAACCAGCGTACGGTAGTGCTTGGCTGCATGGGCGTCAGAAAGTGGGCTTGGCCAAACCCCTTGATTTTTATATTTTGCTACAGTATTCAGTTTTCAATAGAAAAATGTTTTTTTCGTAGTTTCGTAATTGGTTAATTGAAATTTCATCACTACTGCCCCGCCCCTGGAAAAAAAACCTTCCAAAACCCATGCTCGACAGTATTTTTCTTTGAATTAGTCAAACTTGTAGCCACGTGATTCGTGAAGTCCAATCAACGAGTCGTCAACATTTTCGTCTCGCAGAGATTTTAGGCGTAGCTGACAAACAAACACCGGCGGCAATGAGCAAATTGCTGCCGACCAGCAACGCTTTGGATAACTATCCTGACCTGGAGCTGAACTTCACTCACATGGCTCACTGTCTGACCGAGGAGGTCTACGAAAGGTTGTTCAAGCTTGAGACTACCAGTGGCTACAGGATCGATGACGTCATCCAAAGCGGTGTGGACAACCCTGGCAAAGAATATTCTCTCACGGTTGGTTGCGTCGCTGGAGATGAAGAAACTTACAACGTATTCGCTGAGCTATTCGACGCCGTGATCGAGGCTTACCACAACGGCTACAAGGCAGGCAATCTGCACAAACGCGACATCGACTTTGAAAGCGTTGAATGCGATTTGGATGAGACCTTCGTTGTTTCCTGTAATATCTCCACCAGACGAAACATCCAAGGTTTCTGTCTGCCTTCTTTCTGCAGTCGCGCCGAGCGTCGCAAGGTGATGAAGGCAGTGAGCGAGTGCTTGAAAGCGATTGGTGGCAAGGGAGAGTTCAGCTTTAACGGATGCGAGGAAAGTGCTCCGAACGATTTTCATCGTCAGATGATTCGCGACTGGCCTGATGCTCGCGGGTTGTGGCGGAACGCTGACGTGGCAGTCACGTGCAATGTGGACGACCACGTGACCTTTTCCACTGCACGCAAACCAGTCAAGATTGTCGAGTCTGCAAAGTCTCTGTACGAATGCGTTACGCGCTTCGAAGGGGCACTTAAAGACAAAGGGCACGACTTCATGTGGACTTCACATCATGGCTACTTGACAACGTGCCCTAGCAACCTTGGCACCGCTTTGACAGTCGAACTTCGTGTGAGGATTCCGAAACTGCGTCGACACTTCAGGTTCGAGGAGATCATCACAAAGTTAAGATTAAGCGCCGGTGACGCTTGTGACGATGAGGTGAACTTGGCAAACATTGACAGGCTCGGGCGTACGGAAGTGGAAATCGTCAACCTGGTGCTGGAAGGTACTCGGTTTCTGATCGAATGTGAAAAGAAGCTGGAAAAAGGGCAAAAAATCGATTTTGATGTCAACAAGTTGAGGCAGTTGTAAGTCATATGGCTGCGAACCTTTCAGAGCCAAAAAACAACCGGAAGGGTGTGGTTCGTAGACAAAAAAACAGTGACCTTTTCAATTTTTCCATCGCATCGACATTACGAGATACTCAAGGAAGCGAAAAACTGTTTTTTGTGTTCAGCAAACTTGATCTTAACGTGAAATTAAACGCAGTCATGAAAAAATGAATGCTTTTCAAATTTGCGATTCTTCGAGTTGTTTGGTCTGATCTGACGATGACATTGCTCCACAAGGATCGCAATAACAAGAAAAAAAATAAAAGTTTGCAGAAAACAACATTCGTTGTGTTTTTAACCGAAGTAGCGCAGCGCAACGTCTGAACGGCTCTATGGGTACGTCAGCTCTCGAGCTAGAGGAGAAAATTTGCAAGTGCTTTGATTACAAATTGGTGTTTAATCAAACATTCACAGTTGATTGACAGAACTCTTTCAACTAAGAAATCGGTTGCATGCTACGCCAGCAAATCTCACCTAGCTCAAATGTGGTTGAAACGGGAAACTTACAGTATTTCCTATGGCGATTTTTGTATCCACATGCATCAGCACTATTGCTTAAAGAGTGCTACCGAGGCAACCAACACTGCTCAGGACCACGAGGCCAAATTTCGTTTTCAACTAGAAATTCTTGGAATTAACGCTCAAAACTGATTCTTTCAGTAGCTGGCATTCTTATACATTCAGTCAAGTAGTCCATTCGACATCTGCATAAGTTTTGCATTTTCGAGTAAAACGAGGGGGGGGGCATTTGGCCTTAGGTACAGGGCCGTTGCCAGGTATTAAGGTTTGGGGAAAAAATACATTTTAAGGGGCAAATATTTAGTTTTCGTTATATGCTTAAAACAAAATTTTCTGGGCACAAAAAATTTGGGGTGTAGGTAATGCCCCCGGCGGGTACGGGCCTTCTTGGGCATCTGGCGTGCGGCAACATAAAGCTGTGCATGAGGTATCCATGGAAATTTTGGCCAAAACGCTGATTTTGCGCTGACCAGTTTGTGAACATCGATTAGTCAGAAAAGCGCCTGTAGCTCGTCGTTAGTAAACACGTTAACATTGCGTTTAAATTTAAAACATGATATTTAGCACAAGGTACCTGGACAAAAGTAACATATTTTCATGTCGGAATCTAATTTACTTTTGTTGTATGTGAAACCGCAAGAATCGAACAGAATGCGATTTTGATCTTGAACCAACCGCAAATAAGGGCGGAACCTTTTCATTCTTCCTGGTATCTTCACTTACGGCTGCCATTTTTTGCCATACACATTTTGGAACTAACTTCGTTTGTTTTTGACAAAATCTAAATTTTTCGAAATCCAACAAAGTTCGTTTTTACGCTTAATATGAGCTTGAGCATAATTACTCGGTTGTTGAAAAACCCGGCTGTACTCCTGAAACTTTTAAGTCTCGGTGATGGGGGAAATAGTGCTAGGAATGCAATAACAAAAAGTTAAAAATGCATTTTTCCGCAGAAAAAGATTTCTTGCTGCGACAGCTTTTTCCCGTTCATATCCTTCATTGAAGTCCCACAAAGAAAATCCGGTTATGACTGCATCAGTATTACGGGTTGCTTCAAGTTTGCTGTGCGTCTACGTGAGCCATGCTTGAACAATAGCGATCGGATTTATTTGATTTAAAAAATCGGATTTTTATTTAAACCAGATTGTTATCATATTTTTTATTCAATGTGTAGGGGTTGGCCACCTAACACTTGTAATATTCAATTTTGAATCGTTTGTTTTCTGGCATGTTGCAAAGCTTGTAAATGCAATGGACGCCGGAGAGCGGGGAGATGACCCCGTCATTTCCCACTGCCCTTGCAGAAGGGGCACAACGGGGGCGGAGGTGCCTTTTTTCATAGAAATATCATACGCAATTCATGTTTTTATCAAGATCGACTTGAAACAAATTTATTGCAGCCATTCGCGCACCCAGAAAATTGACAATCGCTTTCTGTAATTGCTGTTATTATTTTTGAGGTGAACATTGTTGCTGAACAGAAACAAGCACATTGGTAGAGATTTTTTTTATAAGTTTCAATTGCCCTCCACCCTTTTACTGCCCCCTGCCCGCTACCCCGGCGCGCCTGCGAACATAGTCCATTGTTAAAATCAGTTTTTGCAATACAGCTTTCAAGAGATCAGCTCCTGCAAAAGTATGACTTACATGTATAAAAAGACCTATAATATATCTGTTATGAATCAAAAGTATGTCCTGATACTATAATGTCCACATTCAACAGTCTTCATGTTTGATGGAACTTAGATGCGACTTTCATCTTATGACTGGTTTCTTCGTCGCTGAGACTATTAAAACTCAACAGTATTCACTTGTCTAAATTTTGAAAAANTTAACTGAATTTGACACATTTTTTTCGGTCATTCAAANAAAGTACGTCTATGATTGAAAAATTATCGAAAAAACTAGCTTTACGCCAGTCTACATTTTCAAACTTGTGGCATTCAAACAGTTCTGCCTTCCGAGTCTGCAAATTTTAGTGATTTCAGTCTACACGTCATTTTTGCAGGTACAGTAAACCTCGGTTAATCCGGATCTTCGCCAAAACCGGATAAAACTGGTGGTACGAATGATTTCTTTCGTTTGTCTTTATAAAAATCTTCGGTTTATCCGGATCTTCGCCAGTACCGGATAAAATCTGCTGTTATCACATCTCGTAATCCGGATTTTTCAGTAAAGTAAGTGCACTGACTGGTCTCTAGGAAAGATTCGGCAGCTTTCAGACGCAACACATACGTGCTCGCGATCAAC
>JGI24158J21664_10003540_pt1 | contig 19655 bp, 14 predicted proteins | sample Ectturendosymbi3_FD_21664 | JGI IMG/M metagenome (IMG submission 21664) | reverse complement strand
TCAATATCATGCTGCAAAACAAGTTGCAATCCATCCCCAAGACCCACTTCATTGTCGTTCGGCGATTTGTTGCCCTGGGCTGATTGGTCAATACATTCTTTGGAGGGTGCGGAGTAACATCACTTGGTTTTAACATGACAGATTTAAAATCCTTATCCTGATCAAACGGTCGCTAAAGAACAAAGCAGATAAATCGATGCAGCCCTAGAAACGTCTCTAGGAATATTTTGTCTAGACCAGCTATGTCCAACCCGCGTCGAAGGTTTTGCGGGGTCCAGTTTAGGTGTTCGCTGTAGCAAAAGCATCCTACATACTGACAACCTGTCCTTGACGCAGGTGGCCCTCGGTGCCGCTATATCACGTCTGTTGCCACTGCAGCTAGAATTCGAACGCTTTCAATACATCAACTTAAGGTAAATTTAGTTTGCTAAAATCAAAGTAAGTCATTCAATGTGCGGCCCTGGTTAAGATAGTGACATATTTGTGGGCTCAGTAAGCCATTTGGGCTGGACATAACTGCTCTAGACACACAGGGATGTTGCTGCAACTCCCAAACGCTAGCAAGCTGATAAGATTAGAGTTAATCAAAACCACCCGCAGTTTGAGATACGTCATTGCATCAAAAATATCGTGGAAGTAATCACAACGTGATGGCAATATTACGTAACAAACGAGATTGTGCGTGGCAAGCGCTTGAATTGAATTAAATATTTTGTACCTTTTCAAGCCGGGTTTTGTATTTCAGCACCCTCCTAGGTACAAAACTCCCTTTGGAGCCCACATCGTGGGCGCAATTNTAAATGGCAGGTTGCCCGTTTCACCGAGGTGGTCGTAAAGAGGATTTCTACTGCATTTGGAAAGGTCGTTGGAGAAATCGAAGAAACCGTTTCGNTTCCTCAAACCTTACCAAGATTATTGGACATGACTGAGTTTTCCACGAATTGGAAGGAAATGAAAAGGTGTGCCGTACATTTCTAATGGAAGTTGACAGGAGATAAAAAATTGTAGTTCAAAGATTCAGTTATTTCCTTGTTTATGTGCACCAGTGCTTCCCAAACCTGTCCGAGCCGTAACCCAAACCAAGGCAGCGATTATGTCTTATTAGTTTTTACCCTCAATATTTTGCGTCGTAAAAAGAATACAGAACAACATAGTGGTTTTGGTACCGCGTTACCCACCGAAGAATCGTATATTACCCACGGGGGTAATTTACCCCACTTTGGGAACCACTGACGCACATTGTTGAAGGGGCTGTTCGCATCAGCGCGAAAAGCTTATTTACGCATATTCATCCCCAAAGTAATTCAAAATAGAGGTTCGGTCCTTCAACAAGAAACAAATATTGATAAAACACATCGTGCAGCACTGGTCTAATCAGGTTACGGTGCGCAACACTGAACTGCCGTGCAAGGTGGCACTTTAACACCATATACGCTGATAGTTTTACGGACAAACTTCTTTAACCAGCGAATGGTACAAATGCAGTTCGGCCAGTACTTACCGTGCCCGAGAAGGTGGTCTGTCAGCCAGACCAGTCCACACATGGCTGAGGTATGAAGGCAGGAGATGCCCTGGTAATAAAGCTGTGCAGTTAGCGGGACGTCGAGATTTGAGCCGAAAACGAGCTCGTGATCATTAATGTACTCACGAAAAAGTTAAGATGGTTGACGTTGGCTCCGTTTCTGGCGAGGAAAATGGCTCCGGCCTCGTCATGGTTCAGTGCGCACAGCTGCAGCAAGCTGTCACCTGAATAGATGAAACAGAAGACGAGAGGTTGAATGTTTTGAATGGCAGCAGGCTAAATGTTCTCAAACAGGGGTGGGCAAATTACGGGCCGCGAGGGCATTTTGTGCGGCCAGAGCAGCCACACGTACACAGGTAGCACATATTTCGAGTCCATGTTATAGTAATTAATAACAAATATTATCATTAATTCATGTTTCGAAAAGTAAATTGTAACTGAAGTAGACATGGCTCAAGGCAACGATAAAATTTTCAATGCGGCCCTCCTCCCTCCGTAGAAAATGTTCGCCCCACCCTTGGTCTAAAGGAGGGAGATCAATTGCAAGGCGATTGCATGCGAGTACCAAACACGTCTGAATCAACACAAACTGTTGGCGGAGACGTTATATGAATACTTGGAAGGGGTATTACTACGGTTGGTACCATGTGCTCACAATATGAACGAAGTCTTGAGTTCATTTGCGACGACAGTTGGAAAATCGCAAAAGACAAACAGCAACGAGTTGTCTGAAAAACTTTGAGCTACAACTTCTAAACCAGGGATTCCCAACTTTTCTCTGGCCATGCACCCCCTTCACCATTTCGACAGATGAGCATGTACCGCAAAAATTTCTTATGACGAAAAGGTTGAGTAAAATAGCAAAAATCCACTGAATTTTATTAGAACGTTTAGATTTTTAGAATTATGAATGTAGACTCCTTTCTATGTCTCAAAAGTTATATGTATAAACATTTGGAAATAGATAACTTACAAATATATTTTCCCTCCTATTGCTAACCTTAAATGTACCCTGCTAAACTGACAGGACTGACACAACATAAACTCAGAGTGGAACGAAAGGTCTTGTGGGAGTAGTGGTTCATTAAAAAACCTGTTAACGGTCATTATTCGTTCGCTGCTTTCCTGCCGGCGAAATTCCTTAATCAGTGTAATTTCTTTTCTTTGTTTGTCTTCTAATAATTTGTCTCACGTCAATTTTCCCCTTTTTCCTTCGCGATGACTAATTTGGAGTGTGGGGGCAAGTTGAGTGCTGTTGTTGATGCGAGCGTGCTGTGAGAAAGAGGGCCATAGTTCGTGTTGATGTTTCTTGGAGTTATCAGGCAAAGGGCCGATAACTGACGCTGTTTTTGGTGGCCCTGTGACCCTTTGCTTATGTGCGTGTATTAAGCGCGTGCTGCAAGTACTTTGTGTGCTTCCTAGTGCGTTAGTGCTTCCAAGTACTTTGTGTACTTCCAAGTGCCTTATATCCTTTACGTGCGTGCAGCAAGTGCATTACATGCTTTACGTGCATTGCTTGTGCAAGTGCGATCCGAGCAATTGCAAGCGCCAATCGTTTGGTTTCAATCTGTTGATTTGAACGCACATCAGACAGGTCGCAAGGCCCAGCACGTTGAGAGTTTGTTTTGAACCCTACAAACCTGCAAATATGATCGAAATGAAGTTTTCGAAACTGATGTCTTGAAAAGTTTCAAGTTTGTATGTTGAAACCAATCAGCACACAGCAAATGAAATGCAGCATAGGATTTCAACCGTGACGGATAACAGGTCTCATCATTCAATAGAGATTGCGAAAAAATTGTTCGTTGGACGCATTTACAAAAGCAGCAAACACAGCATTGATCCACAGACAGGCGTCGCAAACAACACGTTAATACAATTGGTTACAATTTGCGTGAGGAGCAACTTGGGACAAACGACATCGACTGGTTTCTACGTGCTGGTTGTGGGGGTAAAGTTACTGCAAATATGAACTACAATGGCAACAAAAGAAAACAACTGCTCGGGCATTCGTTTGGTTCCAGCAGAAAGTCTCCCTGCGACGACGTCGTCGCGTGGCAGTGACGTCATCAACCGCTCACACCGATCCATGTTGCGTTCACACTGATTCGCGTCTAACCTGTCGTGAGGCTGGTGGCGTCGACTTTGCACCTCTTCTTGATGAGCAAGGAGGGCGTACAGTGGTCGTTGTAGACGGAAGTGAGCAGAGACTGGGGGTCGCCCGAAGCCTGACTCGGCTGCCGGAGCTCGCGCATCGCCAACCACAACGCGACGTCGCCTTCTCGTGTTCGGATCTCGAAATCGGTTCTGGTGAACAAACCGACATTCTAAGAATCGGTTCTGGTGGACACTTCGACAAGAATCGGTTCTGATGACCAAACCGACAGTTAGAATCGGTTCTGATGAACACATCGACAGGAATCGGTTCTGATGATCAGCGTTGAGAACCGGTTCTGATAAACACATCGACATTGAGAAATCCTGCTGCTGAAGATTTTTATAAAAGAAAATATGAGAAACTACCAGCAGGTTGTCATACTTTGTTCACGTTAATGTGGAAACGAGTTTAACGCTTGGGGCATCTTACGCTTCAGGATAAGAGGTTGCACGGCAAAAGCAAAAATATGGTAACATTTCTGCGGATAGTGCATGTGAGGAAAAGTTGGATAATAATATAAATAAATTAAAAAAATCGATACAAAATCGACAAAAAGATTAAAAAATTGCTGTTTTCCCTAATGTCCGTGAAGAAGTAGAAGTGTTCGATGATTGTATCAAATTTTTGATACAAAGTGAATTGTCAAAACTTTCTTCTTGTTCCTGTTCGGCATTTTGTTAGTTGAAAGTCAGAGGATGCCATTCGCCGTTCCAGTACTAGATGTTGTACTTCCCCATTCACGACATATTGGACTTTCCCAGTCTACCTCTAACATTGGCGATATCCGCTTACGCTGCGGGACGCAGGAGCTGAGCTAAACGATTTGAGTTGTTTTGCAAAGCGCAGCAAGAACTTACTCTCGACAGCAGCGAAAAATACGACCACAGTGCGGAAGAAGATTGTGACGCAGCATGAAGTCACAAAGAGCCAGGCTAGCAGTGAGCAATCCAACATCGTGCGGTTGTGATATCTAACGTTTCAAGTGCAATAAAGAACTAGTTTACCCAGCGTCAAAGATGAAAACCATGCCCACAGCAACAAAGCAGCATGTATGCTTTTAACTGACTTTTTGAATTAATGGGGGGTTGGCCTTTTACGCCAAACCTGATGGTCGGGAACTGGATTAAGTTATTGGTTTAGGTGGTTTCCCAAAGCAGCCTTGCGTTTTGACTATTAGTAGTTATTAGGTGTGGGCTGCAGGCTTTGGTTTCTGCCAAAGCCTATTGACGTTACCCTGCAAGTTGCTAGGCAACATGGTCTGTACGCTGGGCCCTGTTCAGTCTGCGCGAAATGAAATGAATTCTGGTTAAAACAGGTTAAAGCTTCAGTTTAGCGTAATCAAAATAAGATCTGTGAATTTCTTTTTGTAATAGAATAAATATTTACTGAAATACAAACTATCCCGAATCCTTTAAATGGTGCACAAATGATGTAACGGAAATGGCGCTGGGCAGCGACGAAATGCAAGTTTTCTTTGCTGGAGGCAGGTTGGAAATTACCAACATTTAATGCAAGGATGCCGTAGAATCCCGACAAGTTTAATGCCACATGAAGTTAAAGCATTCAGCATTCATTCATTCAAGCATAAAGCATTCATACTTACAGGGAACAATCCAATAGTAGTTTGAACACAGGAATGTTTTGAGACGTGATCGCCATATGCAGCGCAGTCCTCCCACGTGCATCTGTTATGTTCGGGTTCGCGCCACGCCTAATGAGCAGGGCAGTGATGCGTGCTACACTCTGCAATGAACGGCGCAGAAGAGGTCTTGTTTTCTTTTTTTAGCAGAAATTTCATCTTAGAAAGGAATGCACGCGGTGGACAAAACAGTAATAAGTGATACCTTGTTTAAAAAATAACAACTGGAAAACTCGTAATGTCAATCAAATCATATTGTACATTTCGAAGAACAACTGCTTTCATCATCAGGAAAATATGCTTTGAATTGAATCACTGACTTTTGCAGATATACCGAAAAACCTTTTCCNGCAAAAATCAGTCACTATGGCCTTTAACAGAATGTATGTATTTCGCCTGCAACCCAGGCAGCACCCTCAGTTCTCATTCACAAAANTATTTCTTTTGTGTTTTTGTTCCTCAAACAACTTTGCGAATCTCCCAAGTTTCATTTTACGCTGATGGTATCATTAAAATGACCACACCTTTATAGAATAAATAATCAATTCGGCCACAGTTGTGTGGATCATCCTGCAAACATCCCCCTTCAATTGTGTTGCTAGTTATCTTTTCGCATGGCCCTTTCATTAACTGAAATGTGTCTTTAATGTAAGCTTGTTTAGGGACACCTGACTTGATAACCGTACTGGTTGTTTCGGTGTCCTGGCAAACTATTTACTATGAAAATGAAATATCTTCCTTATCGCCAATAAACTTACTACTACTACTACTACAGTTGCAGACAAAACAAATAGATGCACACGAATACCAACCTCCATTGACAGCTTTCCACCGCTGCAGTCCATTGCTGATACAATATGCAGTGGAGTGAGACCGTCCTGTCTCGTCGTGTTGTTTACCGACGAACTGTTGTTCAACAAGAACGTGGCAGAAACTTCATCACCTGGACGAACCAGCGTTAAATGTGGCTTTAAACGTAGCCTGAGTTAGTTCTGCATGGATGAAGTTTTGGTAATAAATGGCAGAGCCAAACGACAGAACTTCGTAAGCCGCCACTGTTCTTTTAAGTAACAGAGAAAAAGGTGAAGCCGATTCGAATATAAACACGCCAGCAAAGTAATCTACGCTCAAACTCAAAGAGTGGGTGCTTGACATTAACAGCGCAATAAAAAGCATCCCAACAAGTCAAAACGTTTGCTCAAAGACATTTCGTGGAGTAATCTTACAACAAGCAAGTGAATTTCAAGTGCAGTTTTGGCCAGGTCTGTGGAGTCGGAGCTAGGCCTGTGGAGCCGGAGCCAGGTCTGTGGAGTCGGACTCGATCGCGATGCGGAACCCAAATTTTTCGACAGTTGGAACGGGAGCCCGAAATTTGAGTTCCGGGCCACAGCCCTGGTTGTAACTGTAACTGAGTGGATTCAAAGTTCGATGACAGGCTGTCCGATGGTGGGCCATAGTGCACTTGCCGGATAAGTCACATGGGAATAAATCGTTACTGTAGGTTCAGAGCATGGGTCCCCAACCTTTCTCTTACCATGTACCCCTTCAGCATTTCATCAGATAAGCATATACCCCTTCATCATTTCGACAGATGAACATGTACCCTACAATTTCTTATGACAAAATATTTTGCAATGATTATTCACGGATATATTTAACAATAAGCATATAATGATTTTTGAAAATAATATTCGCTGATATATGTATAAATATTTGGAAAAAAACAACATGCAAATATAATTTTCTCTTCCACCGCCAACCTTAAATGTACCCCTTCAGATAGGCAAATGTACCCCTGGTGGTACATGTACCCCAGGTTGGGAACCCCTGGTTTAGAGTCATGTGTGGCTGTTAATGCGTATAAAAACGTAGCCTACGTTAACAAGACAGTGGTCCACGCATTTTTTCCAGAAGTTATCTGAGCCACGTACGGATAAAGGTTTAGAACCACTAGTCCTAATCAATGAAGCTATTTCCAACTTGCGGAAAGCCGAGACAACGTTGAAGTTAAAGGTACTTGCCAGCCAGCAGCGCGCGGTGGAGGTGTGTCTTGCCGTCCTCATCAGCCCCGTCCACGTCCACTTTGTGCGACACCAGCGTGTCTGCAATGGACCGCTGCCCGCTGGAAAGAGCTATTTGCAGCGGCCAGTCTCCGCTGTCGTCTCTTTCGTTGATTTTCGAAGGCAACTGAAGAAGTTCACAGCATCCACGTCAAGAAACGCGAAACGGCAAAGCGGCGTAACAGAGCTTTACAATGAAAACAAGTCCAAATCCAAAAGACTGAACTACATTGGTTCGCTTCGTAAGATAATGTTAAATAGTTAAATTCGCTGAAACTGTCCAAAGCATTTTATTTGGAATGTTACAGTTGGATCATGCACGATTTCTTATAAGATACAATCATGCACAGACATGTATTTGGACGCAAGTGCACTGCTATGCTTCAACAACCAACAGACCTAATTCATAACAACTCACCAAACATCAAATCTGATTTAAAATTACGATTAAATTGGTTAGATTTTCATTTCTCGCAATTACCGGTACTTGCCCATCACCCAGTGCCAAGTGAGTCTGAGCAGCAGTTCGCAAGAAGTAACCACACCACAGGCTTGAGCGTCAAGGATTTTTGTAGGAGGGGGGCAATAATGGGATATTCCAGGGGTGGTCAAAGGATTTCTTCCTGTGGTAAATTTCATTGGGGAGCCAACAGTGGTGAAATTTCATTTTACTAAATCTCGAAATTAAGCGAACAACATTTTTTGCTAAAACGTTAATAGGTAAATAGCAAATTTCAAAATCCATGAGGGATCTTCCCCCCCCCCATGCCACCCTCTTCAGACGCCCATAACCATATATGGCTCTGTGCGATCGGAAAGCCCGAGCAGCATGCGCGCAAAGCTTCGCACTGTGGCAGCAAGCAACAATAGAGATCACACGTCGCGATCACTCTCCGCGTACGCCATAGGCTACATGTCACGTTCAATTATTCACATGTCAGTAACGGCAGAGCTTACACGTCACGATCACTTTATTATTGCTTGTTCGCGCCATGTATATATCTATATGGGTGTTGCAACAGCTTGACGCTACTCATTGGATAATTGACATTTATCAAAATGTTTGACGTGGTTCTGATAAACACGCCCGAATGCTAAATAAGAGCTTGATAAGATAGAAAAAGAGACTTGAAATACTCGGTGGTCTCGGCAAGTAGTCTCATCACGCAGAAACTGGCGTTGGTGATTCCCGGTTGTGAACGTCGATTTTATTCACAAATAAGTTTCCGCGACCAAACGCCCAACGGTTATACATCGTCGGGAAAGGGAAGTAAATATCGTATGGAACACAATCCGCAAGACACGACCATCGTGATCTACTTGGACGCCGCCAATGCATTGCGGCAGTAACGACTTCTTTTAAGACATTTCTGCACTCTCGACAATAACTCCACACTGTCGTCACTACAGTGCTTTTTCTCTTGTTTGAAGTGATGTACTTTAGGAACCAAATCAGGTGATCGTTAGCTTCTCCCGCTAGGGGGGAACTTCGCAATACGACCCTATATCACTTTATTGCAATCAGCAAAAAGAAAAAACGCACAAAAATGCACCTGGTTGTTGAACTCGATCAGATACAAGAAAACCACGTCTTCCCTCTTAGCATGTATTGCTTTGTGCAAAGGCCACGACGACTTCGACTTGAGCATAGTGTACAGTACGGAGGCAGACATGGACGAAAAGTCGTCAGCAGTCAGGTCGTCCTGCACGAAACGCCTTCGTCAGCGTACTATCTCTGCATCGCGACGTTACCTTGCTGCTCGGAAACCTCCAACTATCGCTATTTCACTGCTCGCGCATCACATTCACGGCAAGTACTGGCGGTTGTCGAAAAGAAATAGCGCTACTGTTTCTGGAAGAAGCAGTTTAGGAATTCGGAAATCGTCCAAAATGACTTAAAAAGCGTGCAGTAAATATGACAACGGGGAAACTTATTCGACAACGCAAGTTTATAGAACATTTACAGATCACATGCACTTTCACAGAAAGCAAAATGGACATTAATTTCTTAACTGATTATATCAGCCCCAAAAACTATTGAGCACCACCCATGCGCGACCTTTAAATACACGTCTTAAATCTGCGCATATACTCGTAGTCGCAATGATAAATCTAATGTCGGCGGCTTACCCAGTGCATCGACACAAGACTAGAACAATATTCCTTCAAAGACCTGGCGTCGATTTCTTCAGCGAGCTGATAAAATTGTATGCAGTTCCGTACGTTGACGGTTGAGAGAATCGCTTGCTCGCATCTGCCCGAAAACAATATCATGGCATCACCTTCCATGAATTTATTAGTGAAAATTGCCAATGACCAGAGTGTTTCTACTTAGTGCATCGGCATATTGTGCTTAACAACAAGATTCTGATCCGAGTTGCCGATGAAGCGGAAAGAACAAGTTCGTGCGAACGAGTGATAATACCACGAAACTGTACCACGGTCATTAATATTTGGTATCAAGACTATGGTCACCACGGCAAAAAGGCCATAGTATTTGTTAGAACACGTAATCTAAACTCAGCAACACCACAGATGCATTGGCGAAAGCTAATACAGTAAATGTTTGTTCATGAATGCGTCTGCAATGACGTTGAGCACTACTTGATTTCAAACCAAGTCTCACCAACAGTCTGGGTATTTAAATACGCAGGTCGATTAATTGTAACTGACCATCAAGATTCGAAACATTTAGATTGCCACTTTAACTTGACTTTCACAACCATGGTCATTGCCATTTTCTTCGTTTTCAATCCCAGCAAATCTTTAGTAAAATATTGTCACGCAGCATAAAATGTTTTTTTGAGAAAAAGTTCTTTAGAACCGTCGTGATTCGGTTCGAATTATGAAACTCACTGCACATGTTTTACATTTTTCATTAGTTTTTTTACTTCGATTTTTTCTTAAACACACTGGCAGCCATTGTTCTACTTCGTTAAGAAGTCTTATGAAAAAAAACATAATCATGTGACTTTAGCAGATCTGAGCAAGATGGCAAAAGAGAGACAGCCACAATTAATTTTGCTACAGCAGTGCAGATATTATCATTTGTCATCCACCAGTACTTTCTTCATTTCACATTTTAATACTTTATACCTTAACTGCAGACCGTGAAGCATGTATTTGTTTGCAGTCTTCATCAACTGAATTATGAAATCATCACTGCAACGATGGAGGTCAACAGCATCAGTGTATAACCATTTCACAACAGCATCCCCAGCCTGGGAAGTAATGCAGTGCAGTTGCAAACAATATTGTAAACCTGTTGATTGTATCGTATAATCATACTCAACTGCAAGCGAGTTACGAATACAATTATATCAGTTTTTTGTTAACATAACAAGCTAGTTTTGAACTTAATGACAGCATCATTTTCTATGCTTCAAGGTTGTGATTCAATTTCATTAAGCAAGTTTGTGAACTGCCTTCAAAGATGACATTACCTTTTCTGTTACTTTTATAATATTGAGCTACTTTTTGTGAATATTAAACATATATATATACAGTATATATATTTAATCGTGACACAAACATTGTCTTGTTGTGATTTTCACAATAAGTTTAATTCCACGAGTCAAAAATAAAAAAAACTGATGTCTGTTACCTCACTATCAAGCACTTGTAAATCAAGTGAATCAGTTGATTGCAAGCAATCTGAATTCCATACACCGCCACGGCAAGCAAGAACAAATTTGTGACCAGCACAAACTTTGTGGCGCAGTCTTATTTCAATGTCACTGTAATAAAGACAATTAAGAGGAAGATCTACTTTGGTACACAAAAAGTAGAAGTGCTGAATAGCCTTAATGAAAATAATGGCCCAAGATCTACTTTGTATTTTATAGGTTGTATGCACAAAATATTAATATTACTGAGAGAAGGCAGGGAAGATACTAAAACAAAGTTGCTTCAAGAACTGTGGTGGCGAAATATAACCAAAATGTTGTACACACTCTTCATAGCTTTAAAAATAACAAATTTTTAGGACCACCACAAACCTTCATACATCCGTGTGGCAACATATTTGAAAACAGCAGCCACAGTATAACACTGATTTTTGAACAGGTTGCTACATAGGGTTTCATGAGGTCTCAATAGGGTGAACAGTTCCAACAAACAAGAATGTTAGCTTAACTAATTTCTCACAAAAACTTGGTCAATTTCCATGTCTTCCTGCTTATTTTGCAATAACATGTTACTGGGCATGTAATACAACAGTAGTAAATTGCTGGTTGCAATTTTGTTCATGGAAGTATCAAATTATGCTCAATGAATCTATCCTTAATTCTGAATAATACATTAAGTTGAGAAATTGGTAGGATTCACCAAAATGCAACACAAGAAGGCTTGTGAAACGAAGTTGCTGCTGTTTTGCTACCCAATTTTTACTGAACAATATGCTACTAACTTAAGTCATCATAACTCTGACAACTTATCTAAAGCATTGATATCACTGATTAAAGAAATTACCTGAATAAACTGCTACCATGCAGTCGCTTGGTGAGCTTTAATAGTCCTGACGCAAGGGAATGATCTTCAGACACTGACTCAAGGCTAGGCTCAGGAAGGAGTGTAACATTGCTGGATGCTTTCAAGGCAGAATGGGTTCGTTGTAGTTCAGCATACTGTTCTTGAAGTTTAACATACTGCTCACGTAAAAGGTTCAAGTGCTTCCGTGCCTTCTCAAGTTCTTCTGTTTGATACAAAATAAGTTTGAACACATGCAATAGCTTGCTACAACACACTAGCTACATGCTGCAACACACTGGGTTGTGGGAGACTTCATGATGTTGACAGTTATTTTCAGTAAGGAACAGCAGCTTTACAATGCAACTTGGTCATGAACACATATACCACTACTATAATTTAATCACCACAATATATCTATGATTTTATCATATCCAGATTGAACTTGGCTTCCCATCATGGCACTTAATAATTTGTCAAAATACAGGCAATTAACACATAATATTTCACTAAACTTTTATATAGAAAGTGCAAAAACTTTGCTGAATATTTTTATCACACAATTATTACAACCAAACTTTTGAATTAAAATACTCACCATGCTGAAAAGAATTTGCAGCATTGGCATCAGGCATTATTGCCACACCAGAGCATAGAAATTAGACAGCAGCTATCACCACAGATTTAAACAACCTTAAACAAATTTGAAACTTCTACTAGGATACAATGTATCACTACGCATATGAAAAAAACTGAGGGGACCACGAATTGACACTACCTTTTCACTCTTCAAGGAAATAACAATTAGGCAAACTAGAACAGCATTTTCTCTAGATGCTTATTATTTGTAAATCTTACTCTTTGCTGGGTATATTGTTTGGCCAACCATATTGTCTATGTTAAGCTGGCACAACCTGGTGAATTTCGGTAGAATTAGAATAATAAAGAAACTTTGGATACTATGCCATGCTGTCCTGAACGATGTTGTAACCATTAAAGCCAAGCACTTCTGTTTTGCCACAGTAAGGGCTCATATTTAAGGTTTTGGCCTAGCCATGCTAAGGTTTGTTTCAATATCCATTCTGTTATGCTAAACTACAAACTTCATTCGACTGCTTATAAGAGTTTTGACAGCATACAATGTCATAGATAATGCAGTGTGATTATTATAATTTTTGAAGCAAATCTAGATCATATATAGTATAGTTGTATCATGAGTATATACTATTACAAGAAGCTATTCTGAACTAAGTAGAACTTGGCTATAATCGAAGCACACTTGAAATACCCATGTGCTTTTCCAGCCAGGCACCATTATATTCTAATTGAAAAAGAAAGTAGTATTGAAACACAGGATCACATTAAGTTGGATATACTGTGTATTTTCTTTTTGCATTGTAAAGGTAATACAATAACTTTTTTAGTGATAAAACTTTTTATTTTCAACTTTTTGCTGCAACAGAAAGTTTACAGCCTGCATAACAAAAATTGAAAGACTAGAAAAACCCATCTTTTAAACATACTACAGTAGCCTAACAAGTTCGAAGAAATATGCGCAATTTCAGAGAATTTTAATAGCTGCTTAGAAGGGTTGTCTACATGTATTTTTTAAATATATACTGGTGGTCCTTTTAAGTGCAGTTCCACAGTGAAGCTTCACATAACATAACTTAGCCCTGATCGGAACAAAAACATTTTGACTGATCTATTGTCTGCTCCAGCACATTGTGCTGCTAACTGCTGGATTTACTGATGAATACCAACCACTCAACTTTGGAAAAATGAAATCACGGTGATACCATTGTTATTTGATCATGACATGTGCAAATTTTTGTGAAAATGGTGTCACACTAAAAGATAATAACATCAGAAAATGAATAAACATGACTATTTTACAAACCTCCTGCAGACCTTACACGACATACCCCATTCCACCCTCTTTGCTTTATTTATTTATTATTATTTTGTTTTGATTCAGACTCATGCTACATATCCCAAGGGTAATCAAATAACACAAGAACACAAAAATGGTTTGGTTAGTCACAGCGCATTACAGAGTAGGTGTTAGTTGATAAACACAGAAAAAACTGAGAGCAGCAAAACACCAAAACAGCCATTCCTCTATTCACTCAATGTCATACAGGAATCCAGCAGTCGAAGAGAAATGAAGATGTCAATCTAACATCAGGTTCTGCAGTAAATGGCAAAAACAGGCAGATGGAGGTGATCAACGGCATACATAAGCATATAATTTGTTTTGATCTAGNTTTCAAATGTTTTAGCGAGATATTTAGCTTAAGGCTGACAACCACTGAACATTATAGAGTAACACAAATATACAAAGCAACNTATGAACATAATCATTCACCCATCATCATAATGATCCAGTATTGAAGAGAAAGCAAAATGAACAAATGAATTTAGTAGTTCATAACATTATGACATGAAAGGAGATAAAAAGGTCAACAGTACCAATTAGTTACCCATGGTAGAAAACATACAACGTCAGATGCAAACAAAAATTGGAAAGACAAGCAATATACCCCAAAGTCAAAAACAGCAAATGAAAGGACACCATGGCAAGTATGAACGAAATAATCCCATGAGATTTCAATTGAACAACATGTATTACAGAAACACAAATGTTAAATCATACACATAAAAATCATCTACGTAACACACATTATGTTGGGCAAGCAATGGGTGAAGAGTTGAGACATGTACAGGTGAATCATGGGTGAGAGAAGTAAGCAACAATATACAAGGGTTATGAGATGGAAAGCAATGCAGTAAACACATTTCAGAACAAACGCAAGGGCAAAAATAGTGTTTATCCAAAAAAATCATGAAGATGTAATACAATTACCAGGACGATAATGGAGTACCATGGTTGCATGTATGTTTTACCATGTACATAGCATCATTGAATGAGGTTGAATAGGCAGAGGTAGAAACAGATTATAGAAAGGTTTAGCAGTAAACAGCAGCCCAATAAGTGTCGGGTACATGAAAACCAAAATAGGGTTCGTTGAAGAGTGGAGTATTTGATTCTAGAGAAGATATTATTTCATTCATACTGTCATGACTTATGACATATATCCACCCATTGCACAACTAATATTGGTATCATGACATTGGCACAATAATTCAGCTTTACTGAATAATGGGCCTAGCAATTAAATTGAAGTCAACGTCTGCGAGATCCTGGAGGTGAATATCACTCCGTTTGCATCAAAAGCCTCATGTTACGGCAAGGCTGCTCATCAGAAGTACAAATATTCAGCTTTGTTCTAATGTAGGCCATGACAGATGCATATAGCTTCCTTTGTTTTTCAGCTATTTTTCAGCCAGTCTTTTATTGATGCAAGTGGCTATAGTTCTGCTGGCAGTGGCACGCTTCTAATAAAATGGTGTTTTTTTTCTTCTAGCAACACCGTCATGGCAGGCAAGCAGACGCGTCTACGTCTTTCGTCTGACGATTTTTAATGTTTATTTTGTGTTTGGTTATGCATATTTTATGTGTATATGCTTTAAAACTGCTATCTGGCTTTTTTTGAAGCCAGGTCTAGCTTATTTTGGTGAAGACAGGTTGGCAACACTGAGTGGTGGTTGCACTTTTTATGGGAGTGGTTTTTATTTACTTTTTTCAAAAGTTTCCAAACTTTTGTGTTCAGATTTACAGGTTAGGGTTTAGGTTTAGTATGCTTCTACCAAGTTAAGTGCAGTTTTTACTGCACACTTGTTGTCCCTTAGTGTCACGCTGCAGACAGCAGATGAATAAGTTTCCAAAAATGAAAGCCTGCTGGTAGACCTACAGCTAATGCCTTTGTTGGCCTTGGTGCATTCCGGTGCCGTCCCTCCACTTGATACAAAGACAAGGAGATTATAATGGGGACTTCTCAACTGCTCAAAGGTTGACAACCATTTGTTTTCACTAAATTTAAAGCAATATTTAGTGGTCGATATTTTGCTAGTTTTATATATTCTATTTTTTACATGTTTGGCTTATATACATCGTCGACATTCTGGGGGTGATAGAGGAATCACAAGAAAATAAAGAAATCATGAGGCAACATGAAGCACACAGAAGGTTTTGATTGCTATGAAAAGACATTGAAACAATGTTAATGAGCGTTCTTCCACGCTACCAACGCTAATGAGCATTCTTGCTATAACACCTTTCCACAAATGTTTGAACTAAGAATATTAGCCATTTGAAAACTGATTTTAAATCTTTAAGGTCAGGAGCTGATCACCTATTTTATAAATATTGATTCCTACTTTAATGATGTGCTCAGAAAAAACTCTGAACTATGACTCTGACTCAATAAAAAAATTACATAAAACAGTAAATTTTGTACAGCAGATTATCAACCAACGTATATTATAAGTAGGCCACACATATATAAAAATATGAAGTGCATAAGTAGCCAGCGATGGCCAAACAAGGTCAACTGCTAGGTCAGTGCTCTTCAACCTTTTTTGTTACAGTGCACCCTTGAAGATATTTTGCCGAACTAATGCATCCTATTTACTGACACTTCCCTCGTGTCCCCCCCCACGTAATTGCGCCCATGTCTGTAAGTACTCGGGTCTAAATAAACAAGTCCCCTAATTCAGTAACTCAGCTACATAATTCAATTGGTAATGGCTCATTGTCCGTTGCTTATGAAACACAAATAATCATCTAATTACAACAATTAGCTTGAAATGGTCTGATGCTTATGCACCACACTTTAGCATGTGCAAAGTCTTGGTTAAATCCCGAAAGTCATTGGTTGGTAATGGTTCATTTTTGCTAACAGAAAGTTTTGTAAAAATAAGTTTGTGATGTACTTTTGAGTTTGTGAACCCTTTTTTAGTGGTGCACCCCACACATATATTGGTGCACCCTAGGGTGCACCGTGCACACCGGTTGAAGAGCGCTGTGCTCGGTAGCCAGCACCCATGTGTTTCAGCGCATGGTTAGGTTTGGTCACCACAAACAGAAAGCAGGTTCTGACTTTCTTTATATCATTGTAGGGTGAACATACAACAGTAGAGTGGTGGCATTGAAGGTCATGTCAGTGTTGCGCTCGAGTTTCTGGTATGCTTTTCTTATGGTACTTGGGTTGCAATGTCAAGTTTAGCATTTTAGCTTCTATACTGATACTATGAGCCAGAAGTTGCTAGGTGCAATTTTTCTTTTGTTTGATGGCTTCCAAGATTTGCCATAATGAGCTGGTCGCACAATTACTCGACGCAACAAAAGAAACAAAGGATTATACCTAACAACCTTTTGCTCATTTTCAGTGTAAAGAGGCATTTACACTTTTATCTTTCAAGCTTCAGCTTTAGTTAAGGTTTTCATTTTAGTTTCAGGTTTAGGGTTTCAGGTTTAGGGTTTCAGGTTTAGGGTTTCAGGTTTAGGGTTTCAGGTTTAGGGTTTCAGGTTTACAGTTTAGGTTTAAGGTTTAGTGTTAGGCTTTTGTGTAATAGGATTGGTTAAATGTAGGTTTAGAGCTGCATATATTAGCCTATTCAGCATTCTTTAGTCAATAGAATTACGCTAATATAGCTACCAATTATTGCAGTTTACATTTCTATATTAACCAACTTCCAATGCATTGAAATTATGAAATCCCCAGCATTATCCACAACTAACGTACAACTATACCCTTAGTCACGTGACTGTAAATCATTAGTGTCATAACTGCAGCACAACTCGGCTTGCATAGCCATAGTCAGAGACAAGGAAGATTTTTGTTTTACTTTTTGAACACATTTGTCTCCATATTCACTGCCGGCGGGTAATCCCTGCTGTACACTGTTATGATCGGAAAAGCCTGAGCGCCATGTGCGCAAAGCTTAGCACTGTGGCAGCAAGCAACAATCGAGATCATGTGCTGCAATCACTCTCTATTGCTTGTTTGTGCCGCGTATATATTATGTGGTGTTGTTCTTCGCGCACATCTCATTCGTGGTGAATCACACATTCAATACAACGTCGACAGAGGTTGCAACAACATTATACTTGGGTTTTAGTTTTTATGTTGCCGGCCACCTAACAGTTTACCCTGTGTAGCCATTGTCAGCTGCCTAGACACAGCCACAAAAATAAGAAATAGAAAACAACACATACTAGCTTCAAAATGGGGGCAGAGGTTAGCCTAAAAGCTTATGCAAGTGGTGGCATACTAGAAATATGCATGATCGATGCAGATATGGTATATATTTATTGAAGAGACCAGTGACAGGCAGCAACACTGATTAATAAACTGAGAATGGCTAAAATCACTCAGATGAAACTTGCACACAGGCTGTACAATATAAAATCAAAATTTCAAGAGTTATGGAAATATTTTTACATGAACTAGCCTACAAATAAAAATGTTTGAAACTAGGCTAGTCTGCTCCACATTTTTAAAGATTACATAATGAGAAGAATCGTTCAAGATTATTTTCGTACAACAGTTACATTCTAACCTTAAAAATTGCATTTTATAAGAAACAGTGAGAGCACAGAAGTTTACTGTAGTAGGAAGTCAATTGCGTGAGCACAGCCTGCACTGTCGCACCCAGACTGGGAGGTAGTTGTCGACGAGATATCGTGCATGACCAGATTTTCAGGCGCAACACGCTTGATAAAACTTTAGCGTGTGATGTTCACGCGTGATTGCTTTTCACTGAAATCATAATGGCGCGTGAAATCTGTTTTCCAAAAAGCTTTTATGTAGAAAAATCTTTATCAGCTTTTTTTGAGCAGCTCCAGTGCCTCGTGTGTTCAGCTGCGTTACTAGAGATTTCATCCAGAGGAAAAACGTAGCTAAAAGGGCCCACTGGTCATTGTAGGGGGCCTACTAGCCAACACTCAGAAAAAAACTTGAGAATTGAATGTGATTACGGAGGCAGCCGGCTATATTTATAACCCTAAATAACCGGAAATACCCCGAAAAACGCAAAAAGCCACGACCTACTGAAAACCAAAAGCATGCCAAAAATGAAATGTAAGCTTATGGGACAGCCGGTTTTTGCATGTAACTTGCCAGGTGGGGCGATTCTTCCCTCTTCCCCCATCAGTTACGCCGCTGCGTGTGTAACCTTGAAAAGTCACACATCTGCATGATTTGTAACTGTTTGCCATTCCGAACAATACCAAAAAAACATATTCGTACCAATACAAAGTTCCATTCCCGTCGACAGGAGAGGGGGGGCTTTTGTGGGCTAATCCCCCAAAACAAAACTTCAAGCCCCCCAAATTGAAAAAACAAGCACTTTAAAACGTGAGTTTTTGTCAAAATTTTGGATGTCCAACCCCCCTGCACAAACGTAAAGACCCTTATTGAAGATTTTCTTACGACGGTTCTGCAAAGTTCCATGGAAGATAGGAAAAAGTTAGTGATTCATCTTGGAAGCACGTGAATGACAGATCGCATCCGATATTTTCCCTTTGTTCAGAAGCAGTATTTCACCAACATTTTACATCCCCGGCAATGTGGAAAAAATAGTTGCCATCCACCATCCGCCTTTGAAACAACAACTCCCTATACTATCTTTCTTGTCACAGTGAAGTAGTTAAATGCGATCTACAGTACTGTATTACTCACCATTGCAAGTATTTCTAATAGCATAACCTTTGTTAAGATAAGTTTACTGTAGTAGGAAGGGGTGGAACAAGGATGTGAGAGAAAAGCACAGCGCTGCCCGACAAGCATACTTATACTGGATTGACAATCATAAGCCCAAAAGTGGACCTCTATTTGACATCATGAAAGAAAGTAAAAAAGATTTCAAATATGCATTAAGAGCTTGTCGGAAGACCTAACAAAA
>JGI24158J21664_10003538_pt1 | contig 19664 bp, 9 predicted proteins | sample Ectturendosymbi3_FD_21664 | JGI IMG/M metagenome (IMG submission 21664) | reverse complement strand
TCTCCATTGATGTGATCTCAGGTCACTATATTTTGAGAGACCGTTGGAGGAATTTGAGAGACCGTTTTGGTCCCTCAAAACACCTTAAAAAAACACTGCATATGTACATCCAATTATTGAATGATTCTCCATGCTACTCCACAAGCAGCAGCTTTCACTAGGATTATTTACTTGATCTGCCTGTGTTTCTTCTACTATACCATTTTCTGATTTAAGCAACACAGAGATTTACAACCTCTTTTCATTTGATAACTCTGACTTATCTAATTTTATTAAATTTTTCCCATATGACGCATCACCTCAGCATTTTCAATCCAAGTATTCAACTTTAAGTGACACTGGCAGAATGAATCATGCAAATAAGCAAGAAAATTTATCATATTTTCATTTTAATGTACGAAGCCTTGGTAAAAATTAGCGTAAACTAGATGACTTTTTCCTAATCACTAAAGTAAATCGTATTTTTATAGCCATATCAGAAACCAAGTTGAACGACAACTTCATTATAAGTGTTAACAGCAGCGACTCCGGCACTCGGGCTCAGCCGAGTCTTCGATTACGATTCATATTGTAAAACGTGAACTTGCTTTGCACATTTGTGCCACCACCCACTTCACTGATTAGGGTTGTTAACTCAGACTCTTCTTTCAATCCGGCCTTGTCAGTGTCCATACATTTTCGTTACATGTCTGGCCTTGTGTTCATTGTGCAGGTGACCTGAATCACAAAATATCATTCGTATCAAGCAAAAGCACTCGGTTTTCTCTATGCTTTCGAGGAATCAGCTGACTGCATTCTGCTTCCATCTTTTTTCGTAGTAGGCATTCTCTCGAATAAGCTACGTTCTCTCGTGCACTACTCGGGCTCATCCGTTAGAGCCCGAGTGGCCCCTCCAAGGGCGTACGCAAGGGTTTTTTTGGGGTTAACGGCCCCTCTTGAGCTTGATATTTTACAAAATCTTTATTACCTGCGCAAAGGAAATTAATTGTGGCGTCAGCCACTCCAGCCGAACCCCTATGCTCGACTGCTCGTATTCGACGAGGCATTAGCGCAGCCTGATTTTGCAGTTGTAAATTGCTCTGACTCAGTGATGAGTGTGTTTTACTCCCCTTTTTCAACACGCAGCCAAAATTTTGCAGTTATGAACTCCTCTGTCGAAGCACTGAGTTTAATTTCCTCCGATATCCTACCTTGGAGCGCTGATAGTTTATATTCGGTGCAATGACACATAAAATAAGCGGAGTGGGTGTAGAAGAATATGCATATATGTCAACAAATTTTGCCAAAAAGTTAGTTTGGACAAACGAATATGGCGTCAAATTGTGAAGTCACAAAAACCGCACACCACAAACAAATGGCCACCATATGCCACTGAATGAAACCCCCCATGAAAATTTTCGGAGTACGCCACTGGGCCCCTCTGTATTTTTTCAAATATAATTCATGTCAAATTGAATGTTTTTGAAGCAATGGATATGCAGAGAACATTGAATTCAAATTGTAATCCAATGGACAGTCCACATTCGAGAATAACTTCAAACGAACGATAATTGTCTACTAACTCGGGTTAATACGAATGAGCCTTGTTGTACACAGAGGTTTACTCGGGCTCATCCGTCAAGAGCCCGAGCTGCGCTCTGCTTCATCTTTTTTCAAAGTAGGCATTCTCTCGAATACGTTCTCTCGCGCATTACTCGGGCTCATCCATCAGAGCCTGAGCTGCCCCTGCTTTTATCTTTTTTCATGGTTTCATTCTCTCGCATGTCTTCTCTCGCGCATTGCGCATGCCCCAACGGATGAGCCCGAGCTGCCCCTAGCGCTTTAACCATTTTTGAAAATATAATTCATATCAGGTTGAATATTTTTTGAAGCAATGGATTTGCATAGAACATTGACTTTGAATTTCAATCCAATGGACAGTTTCCATTCGAGAGTAATATCAAACGAACAAAAAATTGTCAAGTAACTCGGGCTAATATGAATCAGGCTAGTACGCAACTCGAGCTAATATGAATCAACCTAAAACTGTGTATGCCTTGTACCATCTCAACACACATGACGTGGGACGACGGCTAAACATTTTAGTGGATGGCAAAACCATCGAATTTGAACCAAACCCAACGTATCTTGGAGTGAAGCTTGACCGGTCGCTCACCTTCAAGCCACACATTACATCCGTGCCTCAGAACATTCTGTTACGCCGGGCGCTGTTAAACCGGCTGGCCTGCACAGGGTGGGGTGCCTCCGTGAGAACGCCCAGGACCAGCAGCCTAGCTCTTATATACCCCACGGCTGAATACTGCTCCCCAGCATGGTCAAGAAGCAGGAATACGAAGGAGGTTGATGGGGCTATAAATTCTGTTTTACGAACAATTACTGGATGCCTGAAACCAACACCGTCGCAATAATTGCTAATCCTTGCAGGCATTGCCCCAGCCTCAGTCCGACGAAATGCCACTACCCTCCGACTCGCTTTGAAATCGCCTTTTTGCAGTTCAATAAAAGTGCACGAAACATGTTGCAACAAATTTTATCCAAGACAAAATTAAGTGTGCTTTATTCAACTTCAAATACAAGCTGAAAAAATATAAAGTAGGTAAGCAATGTAACCAACCAATACAACGAACACAGTGAGCGACAGCGAACGAAAGTTCGAGAAGCAAGTAGTCAGCGAAGTAAACAAGAATGCAATCAAGTAATCAAAGGAAAGCAGGCGCAGAAATAATGACGCGGGGAAACGAACATCATCATCTTCCCTCCTACATGAAAAAAATATTCAGCATGCGCTACAGATTTTTCAGTGTAGTCCATTCATTGTCAGGCCAACGTCTGAAGGTTTTCGGCGCCCGTGAAGACCTGCGAAGACCAGGGACCTCCCGCGAAGGTCGGGAGGCACGTTTGCCTGAACCTGAAGGTTTGCCAGATGAACCAGGAACCGCGACTGCCTCAGTCCCATTCAGAGAAGTATCTGTAAAATTTTCACAGCGATCAACAGTAGCATGACTACTGCCCGAACTCTGCTCGATAGATGTGTCCTGTTGGGAAACATTTTCAAAACGTTGGTCCTGTTCTGCTAGCAAAGGGCATGGGGTTAGGTCTCGCGTTGAGGCAGACGTTTCTCGCCCATCAGGACAACGAACAAACGCAAAAAGTGGATTTGCACTCAGCAATTCCACACTGTCAACGACAGGGTCGCTGTTGTTGCGAACAAATTACTTTCATAAACACAGGACCATGCGTTAAAAGCCACGCAAGTAAAGACCTGCCAAGCATGGAACGTCTCTCGAAACCACAGGTGTAGGAACAGGCAAATTTTTGTGGTTGCGAAGGATTTTTGCCCGAATTTCCTTAAACTTGCCCGAAAAAATCTCCAAAAAAAGAGAAAAAACGACTGAGTTTCTTCTCATGTTGGGTGCATTTTTTAAATCATACCACACTTCAAGTACTATTTTTGCCCAAATTTTCCCTAACTTGGCCTAAAAGAATAAAAAACATGACCTCCAGAAAACAATAACGTCTGTTTTGGGTACCATTTTTATAAAATCAAAGTACACAGTGCGATTTTGCGAACGTTTTCCCAAATTTTACCCAAATTTCCACAGATTTTTCCCGGATTTTAAGTGATTTTGCCAGGATTTTCACTACATCAAAAGTTTTAGGGGTTCGAATGCACCTCTGCACCAAGGCCTCCTACACCAGTGCTCGAAACACAGGGATCATTCGTGAGGAGTTTGGTTTGCAGCGGTACAGAGCAACGATCTTATTGCATGCAAAGCGTCGGGAAGAATTTGCGCCCACTTCTCTTCCTGACGGTTTCTAGTGCGCAGCATGAGTTTTACTGTTTTCCACAAAGTCGAATTAAGACGCTCGCACTGAGAGTTTCTCTCAGGGTGATACGGATCATACGGAGCTGTATGGCTTGTAGCCACATTGCGTGGGAGTAAAAATTTTTTTCACAATTCCGATAACACAAACGCAGTTCCTCTGTCCCTGTGAACGTAACCTGGCATTCCAAAGGTGTCACAAATTTTATACACATGAGGCAATTTCGGTTGTTAGGGTGTTCTAAAGTTTATACATGTCAGGAAATGTAGGGTTTGTACGATGCTCCAAATTTCCTACTCAACAAAAAAGCAAGCCCCTGGGTAGGGGACCGCCCACGGTTCCTGAGCAAAGTTAAAATCTACAGCAATTTGCTCCCATGGAAGAGTCACTTTTACAAGCGTTTCACCTGGTTGCTTGTAGAATTAAGGCTTTAATTCTGCACAAGTTTTGTACTCGCGACAAGCGCCTTTAACTTCATCGAGGGGAAAAGGTAATTCTTTTTGTTCCCCGAAATGATGCGTCTGATATCAGGATGACCGAGAAGGTCGTGAATAAATCATCTCCCGAAATCTTTAATGAATCATCTCCCGAAATCTTTAATGAATCGTAATGGCAGCTGCCACACCGGAGGGCCATGAAAGGGCGTCTGGGACCACATTTTCTACGCCAGGAGTGTGTTCGACGCCATAACTGAAAGTACCAAACTTTGCTCTCCATTACAAGATTTTATCATTCTTTATTTTTGTACCTTTCAGCGGATTTAACATCAGCGCAACGGAGCGTTGGTCTGTGAAAGGCAAAACGTCCGGCCATGCAGGAAATGCGCCCACTTGCGCACAGCTTCTCTGATCGCAGCAGCTTCCCGTTCCATTGTAGGATATTTTTTCTCGGTGGGAGAAAGCGTTCGCGACATAAAAGCAACCGGCCAACCGTTTTGACTCAGAGTTGCAGCAATTGCAATTTCAGACGCATCGCATTCCATTCGTATTTCTTGGTTGTTGTCGAGGTTTACTAAACAAGCCCGGAGTAAACCCTGTTTCAAATCTTCGAATGCATCAATTTCTTTACCAAAGGAAAAGAGGTACCTTTAGACTAAGCGTAGCTGCCGTCTGAAAACTTAGGCAACCATCGCGTGTAATATGCAAATATTCCCATCGTCCCTTTAAGCTGGCGCGGATTTGATGGAGGTTTGAGTTTGATCAATGGTTTAAGGCGGATCGTGTCTGTCCTGATAGACCCAAGCGAGAGTCTGTACCCAAACAGATCAATTTCAGTTGTTCTTTTTACAGTCTTTTTTCGTTAAATGTAAGATTTTCTTCTCGCGAGGCTTTAAGGAATGCAGGGAGGTTTTTGTCGTTCTCTTCCACAGTAGCGTCACCAATGGTAATATTATCCAGGAAAGCGTATGTGCGACGAAGTCTGTGCTTTTGAATAACGGTGTCAATTATCCTTTCAAAAAGCTGAAACTACATTCGTTACTCCTAATGGCACGCGCGTGAATTGATGAAGTTATTCCAGTGCCTCAAACCCCGCGTACTTCTTATCTTCAGGGGAATAGGCACTTGATAATACGCAGATTTTAAATCAAAAGTACTAAAATATTTACTTTTTGTGACTTCCGCCACTAGATCTTCAATCCGTAGAAAAGGGTGTGCATCAAGCTGAGAAAACTGATTTATTGTTTGGGAATAAAATCAATTGCAATTCTAGGTCTTTGCCAACCATCGCGTGCCAATAAAACTTGAGCTCGCTAAAGAGTACTAGCTTCTTCAATGATGCCTGCTTCAAGTAATTATTGGACTTCCTTTTCAATGAACTTAGTGTCTTCGGCATTATGCCTTCGAGTTGGTGTAGCAATAGGGTGGCAGTCAGAGCTCAAAAAGTTAAAAAGTCGCAGAGGTTTGACTTTAGCAACAGCTAAGCAGCAGAATCGGCGCAATGATGTTGTAAATTGGGAGGGACAGCTTGGCTCGAAGCCAATATATCGTCGGTTCGATGCAAAAGTGAAGTTTTATAAAACTTCCAATCTTGTTTTCAGTGGCGTTTTGAAAGCAGCGCTAATATCGCTTTGCTTTATCCTTACAGATTATTTACAAATTACATAATACACTTAAATTTGTTACTGGGCACGCTCAGTGGCGTAACTTGACGAGAAGGTAGAAAGGGCGAACCGCGCCCTGACAAGCTAAATGTAAAAGCCAGGCCCCCACTTAGATTATATTTGGGTTTTAGTATTCCTTTGGGGTTTCAGTAGGTTGTGTTTTTGTGTTTTTCGGAGTACTTTCTGGTGATTTAGGGTTTTACTATGATGCCACTCACATCCGAATTCACCACCATTTCTCAAGTTTTTTTTACTGAGTATTAGCTAATGGGCCCCATGCAGTGGCCAGTTGCGGAACTGGGGGGCCGCATAGGCCTGGGCCTGCTCTCCCCTTTTACATATCGAATTTTGCTTGAAGAAGTTCTAAGCAACACAATTAGTATTGCGTCCATTGTTAAAGTAAATCGTTTAATGAAAAAGTTTCCATGGTTTTATTGAAGTGAGCTTGAGCCCCCCCATCTTAAAAGGGTCCCCCAACACTGGCCAGTTGGCCAAAAGGGTCCCCCAACACTGGCCAGTTGGCCAAAAGGGTCCTCCAACACTGGCCAGTTGGCCAAAAGGGTCCTCCAACACTGGCCAGTTGGCCCCTTTCAGTTTAGTTTACCTCCCTGGCTCAAATCTCTAGTTAGGCCTGTGCATATGGTACTACGCTTCAGAAACAACAGCATCATTCCAGACATTGACAAACATGCAGTGTGCAACAGCATCTCCTGTTATAAGTAAATGACACGACCTTGGCAATAAATAAGTTGACATTTAAGATTAGCGGACAATTCAATACTGATAAGCTATTAAGTGACACTTCTGTTGATCAAACGAATAGCTTGTTCGCACACGTAAATATTTCTGCTAGACTTCACGCACAGCAAAACTGTCCATCCTGAACTTTAGTATCTCAATAGCAATACCGCAACCAGAATGAAGCCAAAGAGGCCACCCCCCCATGAAACAACTTTTTACTGGTGTCTGATATCAATTTTCAACCGTTAAAAAATAAACGTACCGAAAAGTCGGACTCAGACGACGTCATTAACTGGCCCCTCCCGAACAAAATTATTGGCTGTGCTATTGCACCATAGTGCTGCATTTGTCTCCCGCAAGAACCTCGCAGAGATTTGCCTGAAAACGTAACTTTCTAACATTATAAACTTGCGTCTTTAAATTTTAGGCTCTCTGTTTCTGAATACGTGAAAAACTACGTTACAGAAAAGCCAGTTACATTTTTGCACGAAACAAACCATGTCTGTGCTGTGGCAGGGTTGCCAACCCTGTCTTCGTCAAAACAAGCCAGAAAAAAACAGATGGCAGTCACATACATAACCAAACAAAATGTAGATATTATTAAAACCAGTCCCGTCGCTACGGGGTGGCTTGGTGGGCTTAGTCACTAAACGAAGCCCCAACCCCCCAACTGAAATATGAAACACTATACATCAGCAGAGTTTTTGTCAGTTTTTAGTATGTCATTCCCCCCTTGCACGAACATAAAACCCCACTGCTGAAGACTTTATTCAGGCGGCTCTGATTAAAACTCGTCAGAAGCATCGACATAATACTAGAAATCCAATCTTCAGATTTCTGAAGCATTTTCTTTCCCCGTGATTACACTGACGTAAATTTGTTTCTTAAAAATGCATCGAGGATTTTTAAGGCAACAGTAAAGTCTTTGCAATATTCTTTGCACCTTGTGTAGTCATAGACTCTCGTCAGAAGAGGTTTGTAATAAATATGCAACTCAGGCCATGCTTTGTCAGAGTCAGGCCTTTCCCACGAAAAAAAACAGAAAAAGCCATAATTTGTCTGGCTTCTTTTTATCTTCAGAAAAGCCGAGCGCTTTCAAAAAAAGTCAATATTTCAAAATCTGACCGAAGAAAAGGAAAATTGTGTGGAGGACCACAGTTACTGTGGTGTCCCACACGTGCAGACTCTTATTATTTCAAGACAGTGACCTTTCTTACAATATACCACAAAGAGTAAAATGTCGGACAAAAGCAGTTAACAATCTTTCGCGGTCCCTAGAAACTTGCAAAATGTTAAAAATCATTTTATCGAAGCTAAAATTTTAAAAAATATCAGAATCAATGATACCACTCCAAACTCAGTGTCAACATCAACTTGGTTATGTGTGCCATCTAACGTGAAAAGCTCTTCACACAAAACGTGACAAAAGTCAATTTTATTTTTGAAACCTCTCCAAATACAAAACCTAAAGATAAAAATGGAGGAACAAGGCATATAATTTCTCCACCGTCTGAAAAACGTAGGGGAAATGTTCCCCATGACCCTACCTAAGTGCGCCCAAGAGCAGCAGGCAGGTATCTTTGAAGGGCGTGTCCCGAGCAGGGCAGTTCGAACGGGTGTGATTCCACATTATCCCACAGAATAAACATAAGCATTTGTCATTCGAATGTGCTTTTTTTGTACAACTACTGCAGCAGTAGGAGAGTTCACCTTTGCAGAATTATTATCATCGTTGCAGTTGCCAATTGCTGAAATGGTATCTGGCACTTTGCATGATGCATATAAGACAGACTGCTTTTGCGCCATGTCCAGAGATTCTGTAAGATCAATGGGTGTTCGTAGATCTAATTCTGAATGCTCTACCAAGCGCTGTGGTATGGCTCTCGACGTTATGCTATTAATAAACGCACCCTCACCAGATCTTCTGATTTTTAGCTGCTGTGACATCTTTGAATTCGCAATCCGTCGCAAGAACCTTCAGAAATAGTTCAAACGACTTGAACCAGAACTTGAAAAATTTTCCAGCATCGGGATTGTGAGGATCTACGTCCGATCGTTGAGGCCTCATTAACCTGGACTCCATTTTTAGCGAAGCATTCAGATTCAGAGTGTTAGAACGCTATGGAGTATTATTTAAGTTGAATAAATTGTTACAGCCAAAATTGTATTGAAAGCAGTTTAAGCGTGCTTTCTTGCACTAAAAAAACAAGGTGGAAGTATCAAAATAAGGAAAGCAACGTACAAAACCGATACAACGAACAGAGTGAACGATTGTTTGAGACGGTGATTTGTTGTTGGCGCTTTATAACTATAATTGTCTTGTAGCGCCACGACTGAGTTTCAGGATTTCAGGATTGTCCGGATCAGGATTGTCCAAAGTTCGGCACCAGAGCACATTTCACATGGCCCTCAGCTTCTGTTCAGATTGTGCTGTATAACGTATGCGACCCACATAAGCCTGGATTCAGCTTCTGGGTTGAAGCGACGGCGGTTTCTCTCAGAGTGGAATATCCTCTACGCATAGTTCATTGAAAGCAGCGGTGTTGGATATGTTTTCAGTGAGGTCCAAATTTGATCATTGGAGGTAGACGTGGATCTTGGTAGTCTTTGCAACAGTTTTCAACTGTGAAACAAGTCCAGGCATTTGGCTCAAAGGTTAATGCCGAAACTCTCAGTTGTGACGGTTTCCACTCTCATGTTCGCTCTCGGCACATCAAAAACCAATGGCAAACAAGCGTAACTTCGACCCTGATGCTCATCTTTACACAAGAAATACCTGATTGCGACTTTCCTCATTCTCCGTAGGTTTCAGTGGCTTGCTGTTTACTTTTCCCAGAGTTCTGAAGAATGTGAAGAATTCAGGCGAAATAGTCACGTGAGTTTCGCGGAAATTCCCAGTAACGCCCACTTGTTACACAACAATTTGCTCTGACGCCAGTTACGTAACATGGACGGGACCAAAGTTACAGCAGACATGTTGCCATACTACCGAGTTTAAGGTTCACATGAAGCTACGCCGCAAAACATCGAAAAAGCGCCAGTTCCGCCCAGTCAAGTTTGTATAGTCCCTTGAAATCGCAATGAGTGGCAATTATATAAGCATAACTTCCCAAGGTGGGATAAATGCGCATATGACAGTTGCAAAGCAAAATGATTTTGCTCAACAAGTCAGAGGTGTTGAGGAAAATGATTGTGCTTTTGTTGATTTAAATTTAAAAAACACTTTTTTATATTTGGTTTTGCTTTGATCGATGTAAGTTAATGTGAAGGAAAAAAGGTGTATTTCTTCAATGTGTTCGTTGCTTTTTGTGTTGTGTCGGAACGTTTGCGTCATGTTGTGCACGGCAAGCCAGTGTAATTATTTGTTTATGTTTTCTCATTTCCGGCGATGTTAGTAGTCCATGCACAGTATTGAGCTTAAAACATTTCTTCTACTGTGAAACTTCAGCCCGACAACAGTTCGGTAGTAAGAATGCAAAAGTCGTTACACTGACTTTCGAAGCGTTGCTGTAGAAAAAAGAGTTGGCGCAGAAAAAAGAAAACATGGAAACTTTTCCTGGGTCTTTATAAAAGACCAATGAACCGTACTTTAAATTTAGACAAAGGTGTTTCTGGATCTTGAATGGTTGAAAGGAAAAAGAGCAACGCGTTTTGACCTCAACAGATTCAACACAACGTTTTCCATTCCTGAAGAGAAGTACGATAACAGTTGAAGCAAACACGTTATTTTCAGGTAAGTGTTTTGCTTTAGTAAATTGTTTCAAAAGGTTCAGTTTTTCTTTAATCTGGGTCTGAAAAACACGATCAAAATATTGCAAAACTTGTTTTAAACTCTTTGCGAAGACTAATGATTGATCAGGCTTTATTGGAAGCAAGCTGTATCAAGCCTCGGTTTTTAGTTAGAAAAACATAGACTTGAGTATTGCCGAATATGACTGTTGTTGATGTGAAAACCTTACCCAGAGTTTTTAGAAGTCTCGTTGATTTGTCGTGGATATCGCAAAAAAAGAATCTTGACGTAAAGTATCGTGGTATGGATGCAAAGTTTCAATAAATTTTGTTCATTTCATCATCTGAAATCTGAAATAATTTTTACAAAAAATCAAACATTCTATCTAATTTTAATAACCATGGTGTAGCGTATTTCCAAATGAAAAATACCAATCGGAAGCATTCAAAGTGAAATGAAATGATTATAGGGTTTTCTGCAACAACGATTTTCACGTTTGCAACCCCACAAAAGCATTATCAAACTGTTACAAAGCCTACCACCGTACTTTCAAAATTTCATTTTAAAGGATTTATAAAATTGTTTCATAGTGACGCCACTGTTCCCTACAAGAATGTCGCAGAAAAGCTTCAAGCAGGAAAATCTTCTCTGTGAAAACCGTTCGGTTTGGTGCAGGTTTACATCAGTCTGGCGATTCTGTCTGTTATACAAGTTACCAAAGTACCCAGGTGCTTTCCCCGATTACGCTAAGATCTCATACAAACAAAATTCTTTCAGTACTTATAGGAGACTAATCTGTTATGAAAGGAAGAGTCAAAAATTTTGCTTCAACTTAGAAATCAAGTCTGTTTCAATTTCCTATGTAACGTGATTAGTAATCATTCCGATTGCATGGCATTAGTTACAGGCTTAGATTACTGAACTTATCATGAATCATCTTTAAAAAACGTGTCACGTGAGCAGTGATGCGTTGCGAATATTTGAAACAACTTTTTACGGAGGTTAAAGAGTTCAATTTTCATCGTAGAAGTGTGTTTCGCCTCAGTATAACAAAAATAAACGGTGTTTTCAATAATCAATTACAACCAGATTCAAGGTGTTGTAGGTCAGGCTAGGTGTTTTGTCGTAGATTTGTATGAATGCCTTTTGTTTGATAATCATGAATGGTGTTGGTTTGGTAATGAATGATGTTTGTGCGGTAAGTTTATATCCCTGAAAAAAGTTCGACCAACCCAGCGTCTTTTGTGATAACTGGCGTTTCACTTCACGTGAGGTCAAATCAGTTCCGTACCTTGCGTGCAAAAGAAGTTTACGTCTATCTTGAATAATGCGTTTGGAACCACCTGGAAGCCACCAGTTGATTTTGCTTGGATCAACAAAGTGCTATTACACCTGTCTTTCAACATTCTAACTGGAAGCATCTGCAAAGTAAATTGAAAATAATCTTTGTAAACATGAAATCAAGGGATATCAAACAAATAGATTGTCTCTAAAGGAAGTTTTTTTTCAATGGCCATTTGACATCCTAAATAAAAATTTACGAAAGGCTCTACTGCAGTGCCCACAAAAAGGTGCAAGGTTTTTATTTGCAAATCAAGTTATATTGAAGGTGTGCAATTTTGGGAAATTGCAGTGAGCGTGTTTTGAGAAAGTTGCTCTCACTGCCTCAAACCAGCAAGCCTAATTACAAGATGCGCAAATGTGTTCATCAAAAAGTTAGGAAAATTTTTGTTTCGTAATAACAACACGCAGACCTTTAAATTAAAGTGTGCGAATTAAATTTAAAAACTGCCTAATCAAAAAAAGGTGATTCAGTTCCCCCATAAAGCCACCATCAACACTGCACGATGAATGAAAGAGCAACCACCTACTTTTCAGTTCGAATTTCCATACATTGCATATAGTAGGTCAATTGCGAATGTAAATTCTTTGAAGTTGTGTTATCTGTCTACAGGGGCAATTCTAAGGGGGGGCCTGGGTGGACCATGGTCCCCTCAGATTTTTGGGTCTCCCAGTTTGGCCCTCCCGTTTTGTGCTTAACATCACATTCAAGTTTGTTTGATTGACATGTACAGCAGATAACTTTCAGCCAGCAATGACTTAAAACGATAATTGCGAAGCCTTATGTCCTTTATTCAATATTTCCCCAATGCATGATAAGGTGGGTTGTTCTTTGTGACGGCTTGTCAATGGGAGTTATTGATGACGACACACACCAGTGGTTACTCGGATTCTGCGTGAAATTCATTCAGACCGCGGTGGTGGTAGTGAAAGCTTCACTTAGAACCTAGGAAGCTGTCACAGAAATGGGAACATTAACCTACTGTGCATTTCAGTGTGAGGTAGAACTGGATTATATTCAGGGTTGCAATGCTAAAAAAGAGATGTGGGAACGCCGTTCCCACCCCACTTCACCCCTGATTATATTACTGTCAGCATATTGCTTGTGCTTGTAGCGAAATATTTGTGAACATATTAAGAACTGGTGTTAGTTTATTTATCCAAATTTATCCTGACTGCAGTCGTGTGTTCTGTTGTCTTGTATACATGGTTTCTAAGAATAATATGTAATTGATTCGAAACTTGAGCTTACATCTGCCCACACTTATCCTGCACACTCATAGAACCTAGATCTTAGAGTAAAGCGCTCTGCCGTAGTGCAGTTTCCTTTCGCTCCATTTCATATAATTACTAGCTACTAGGAAATATAGCGTCATGGGTTAGGGCGAATTGTTGAGAGGCTGACCAGTGCGCAAAAGCGATGTTGTTAAATTTCTCACCTAAACTAACCCGTATTTGAGACATTGCCAAGCGCTGGCAATCAGTAAAGGCGGAGGTTTTTGCAGAAAGAATGAACGCAACGATTTGGTTAGAACATTATTAGTCTTGAAACGTTGAACGAAACCTTAACACAAGCAGTATGCAAGTGCTTGTCCAAATTATGGCAGTTTTTTGGAAGAAAAGATTTGACAATGGCAATGCTATTTGCGATATTGATTTTTTGATACTCAAATGTTTTTGCAAATCATATTTTATCCATACTTTTCGATTTTTTAAGTTTCACAATCTAAAACTGTCGCTGACGGTATATTGTGCAGGTCTGCTTTAAATGCACTTAAACCTGAGCGTAGCAAGATTGAAATACAGTAACAACAATTCAATTAAAAAATAAATGCGCAATTTAAGATCGGGTATGAATAAAAAGGAACACTGCAATAATTACAGCAATTCGCCAGGCAATAATCGTGTTCAGACAAAGTATCTGATGCATAAAGCTTCACAGATTTCGAAAAAACGTATTGCAAAATCACTGCTGTTACATTCAGCATGTGACCTCCTGCCGATTTTTGCTTGCTGTGAGTTTCAAAAATATAAATACAAAAAGGTTAGTTACATTTTGACTCAGTTAATTGTAAAAGAAAGCTAATAGTCAATTGTAAAAGAAAGCTAAACAAAATTTTTACAAAATCCAACTGTTTGAGAACTCCAACACTCCAAGATGAATTTCCAAAACAATCAATGAAGTAATTGGTAAAAAGTTTGTTAAAAATTCCATACTATATGTTCAAAAAACTGTCCCTTGTGCTCCTCCCTCCCACCTAGCCAATCAGTTGCCCAAGTTTTAAATATTTTTTTTTACATCAGTTGGTCCATTGCTTGCCTGTGCCATACCTCCCACTGTAACTGATGTTTGTTTTCCTCCTTGTCCACAAATCTATTCCCCCGTGTTTGTAACTGCAACTTGTTCAGAAGAAATACTGAAGCTTATCAATTTACTCGATGACAAAAAGACTACTGAACCTTAAGATATTCCTTTCGGATTAGTGAAGTTGAGTAAAATATCATATGTACTTGCAGGCCCGTCTCCAGGATTTAGCAGCAGTAGGAGCCAAAAACCAGAAGGAGGGGCCAAAAGCCAGAAGGGGGGGGCACATTTAAAAAATAAAGGATAGGATGTATGCAGCAACCGGTGGGCCAAACGTGAAATGGGGGGAAACCGATTTCAAATGGGGGGCTGGGCACCACTGGCCCCCCCGCTGGTGACGGCCCTGTGTACTTACCTGAAAGGTATACTTAATCACTGCGTCGAAAACGGAATCTTTCCTTATAAATTGAAACTTGCCAAAGTTATTCCAGTTTTTAAATCTGTTTTAAAGTCTCCCTGCACAAACGTGAAGCCCCTATTAAATACTTTCTGATGACAGTTACTAAGGGTATCGGTTAGAAAATGTCAGTCATAAGCTCCAAGGAGCTGGAAAGAAGCCATGGGAATTTATAATCAACGTGCAGACAAAGATGGAAACTAGCTGCAGTCGGTAACAAATGAAATGCGGTCGAGTAGCATCAAACACATCTTGAACTCCTCCAACAACTGCTGTGTCGTTCTATAACAGGAACGATAATGGTAAAGTGCTCTTTCAACTAAACAAATACAACAAATCAAGGGGGTGTAGATTGTTGTGATCAAAATATGAGTTACTACAGAATCTCTACGAAGCAAGAAGGGCTGGTTGCCTCTGTTCAGTAGGATTTCTAACATAGCGATGCACAGGCCCGTAACCAGCATGGGACAACAGGGGGCGTAGTGTTTTCTGAGAGGAGCCCAAACTGTTTAAATTATGTTCAATAGTTTTGAACAATGTCCAACATATTTTTCCAGGGGGGTGAAATTTTCAGGGAAGGCGAAGAACCCTGCGCTCCCTCTTGATTACGGTCCTGGTGTTGCAACCTGCGTGGCTCCTCTGCCGACATGAAGCAGGAGGGGATTCACCATCCTATGATCTGTTGTCGTTTAGGAGAGAACTTGTGCAGGTGCCGAAGGTGTCAACAACAAAGTCATGGCTTTGTCTTCACAAGCAAAGTTTTATGACCTATGGTGTGTATCGGAAAATGGCATAGACAGCCCACAATTTTAGCGGGACAAAATGTTTGATTTTAGGCTAGCAACAGTGCTTTGCTTTGGATACCTCTTCTCAAAGCACAAAGTGACTAGATACGCTAAAAATGTTTGGGGGCGTGGCCCCATGGTCCCCCTGGTTCAGTAGCGTAGCCAGCCCAAAACCTTTCCGGGGTCAAAATGTTTGATTTTAGGCTAATAACACCTATTTTGTTTGGAATAACGCTTCTCAAACACAAAATGACCATATGTTCTAAAAATTGTGGGAGGCCATGGCCCCGTAGGCCCCCTTGGTTACGCCTATGGTGTCGAAATCGCCTTTGAGCAAGAGGAACTTGTTTAAAGTTCAATTTCACACTTGACTATGAAACATACGCTAGCAATCAGTCTATAGTTGCAACATATAGACATGTAGACGTTCGTGCCTACTGCACCCTATTAGGGTGCATGTGTGTCTTCGACCATATTAAGATAAATAAACAAAGAAAATTGGAATTATTGGTATTTATGCTCTTTTCGCTGTAAAACAACACCAAAAAATTGAAAATGCCACAAAATCAAAATTTGGGGCTTTAATGGACTTAACGTTCTCCGCCTGTCTTTCATTTTATTCTGTAACATTTTTGCTGATGACACAGTATTACTTATTTTTGATAACGATCCTACCAATTTGGAGAAACTAACGAATATCGATTTAAATAGAGTATTTAGTTGGTTGCAAAAGAATAAACTTACATTAAATCTATATAAAACAAAAACAATTATTCAACAATCATAGCCCAGCTATACTGTAACTCTAAACACAAATTGCAACAATGTTCCATTACAGCAAGTTAACTGTACTGATTCCAATCAAACGCGGGGTGTAGTGCTGACAAAAAAGGTGTGGGACGCACCCAAAAAATAGCCATTTCAAAACAGCTTCAAATTCATTTTAAAGCAAAACGTGAAAAAGTTGTTGGAACTCCCTTCCCATGCGTTCTCACTCCATTACACCCCTGAATCTAACATGCAAAGAACAGATTTCTTCAGTTGAAAAGAAAGTAGCTCAAGGATGCCACGCCCTCTTCAAGCTTAGGCCAATTTTTGATATCAAGATATTACGAAGAGTCTACTTTCCTCATCTCCACTGTGCAATCTTCACCTGAGATAAAATCCTTCGACGTATTTAACTCATCTGAAGGTACTTCATAACCGTTCGATACCCTGTATTTGTAAAATCTCTAAAACTGCTCGCAACCCCATGCTAGAGGTATATCACTCATGCAAAATACTTCAAATTAATGAAATACATGAATACGGACTAGGAAAAATTTTTTCAAAGCAATTCACAATTGCTTTCCAGGTTTCATCTCCTGCTGTTATTCTCATATCAAAGAAAGGCGTAATTGTCCTTCCAGAATAGCTACTAATAACAATCTCAGAACAGCTTCATCAAAAAATCTCTAACACGAAGGTCTACGCCAGGGTTTCTCAACCTGTGGGCCACGGTACAATATTTGATGGGCCACGGCCTGGTGTTATTGAAATTGAGTGCGTTTTACAAGTTGAATCAGTTAGTTTTCAACCGTTTTTGTGCGACCTATTAAAGCAACGCATTATACACGACCGCCATCTAATACTCAAATAAAGCAGATGTGATACATCTGTGTACATAAAATATCTACTTGCGGCCCCTCAAAGTAATTCACGGGTTCTCTGGGTGTTTCGACCCCAGGTTGAAAACCTCTGCTATATATCGAAAGCCTGTGGTAGCTCTTAAGCTATAAACGTCATAATACGCTCACTTTCGTCATTATGTGTTAGAAATTATTGCACTATGGAAATTTCCACGTAGCCTATAACACGTTGCAGAGGTGGCCGGAGTCACATTGTTAGACTCCGACACCTCTCCTATTCTAAAAATTTTTATTTCATATTCGGGCCTGATATTTTTGCACGTTTGAAAATACGACTCCTGTTCAAACTCTGGTAGCCATCAATTCAACCGAGATTCAGCAATGTTTGCACTTTAAGCAATGACATTTATAAACACCACGCAGACTCCAACTACTTCCGAAATAAAGTGACTACAGATCCTGGTTCGGTTTTTCACAAAATTTCGACTCCGGATCCGGAAAAAAACGTAGATTCCTGCCGGAGTCGATTTCATCGCTCCGGATCTGTGACAACCTCCGCCACGTTGTGCACAAAATGCAGGTGCTGAAGGTATTTTAAGGCAATCCTGCGGCATTTGCGGCCATGAAAACGAAATCAAGAAGCAGACTTAATGTGGAAGATAACTTGATCCGTGCATTGTGTATATATCGAGCCTCGAATGTGTATGCTTTTTAACAACAAACAAGTTCAGCCTACCAATTGATCGTAGAGCACGTTGTGTCATGTTGGTTTTAGGTGTTTTATTTCTACTCTCTCTGTGCATGTGCAACAATTATCGCATTAAAGAAAATGTGCACTCGGTGGGCCACGGACCCTTTTTTATTTATTAATTGGGCCACATGCTGGAAAAGGTTGAAAACCCCAGATTCTGGAACAATAGTCCGAAAAACTTAAGAATTAAGTCATTCCTAGTCTTTTGTCCAACATACAAAAAATGCTTGCTGTATCACGTTATGCTGTAACATCCCTTTACGATGCCTTATCTTCCGGGAGATACTTTTGATTTTTGCTTCTGTACTCCAATTCTGTTTTGTGTTAACGATTTAAGCCAGGAGACATAGTTTTTTCCTTGAATTACCATGGCCTATGCGTACCTTTTGAGATACTGCCGTTAACATGTACTTGTTTCATTTTTAAAATAATTCATTATGGGGTGATAATGCTGTTATTCCACTATTTTGTCTACGTTTGGTGTTAGTTGCATCGGCACTGATGCGATAATACTTATGTAACTGAATTAATGTACAGTACTAATGGTGGTCAGGAATGATATGATGACGCTCTGCTATACTACGACGTAACGTTAACTTAAACGTTGCATCAATTCAGTGCTTGTCACTGGTGCCACGTCTAGCAAATTTTCACTGCAATCTTGTGAGTTTTTTCAAAGTACGTGTTTGAAGAAAATCAGTTGCATTTTTCGAACTTTTCAGCCCATTTCATTTCGTGAACAATTGATTGCGTGAATCGTTGTATGGAGATGTGCACCAACAGAAAGAACAAGTGTTTCTATTTTGTGTTTCTCATCGTTTCTCATTGTTTTCGCCTTGGCCAGGGTTGGAATCTAATTCTTACCATGCGATTAGCATGTCCTACTCTGGATGTAGAGTTGTAACAAGTGTTACGGGTTAGCAATCAATTGTTTTAAGAAAGTGCCTATAATGCTGTGGTCTACACCCCAACACTCTTATAAAACGTAACCATTTTCTTCCTTTATTCTTTGTCAATAATAGATCTAATACAAGAATAATTAAAACTGTGGCGCTTAAGTAAACATCAGATATCACAGTTGCTTTATATGTTATATTCATAAAATCGTATATTCTTTCAACTTGTTCCTATCAGGTATGAGAACGATTTCACCTCAACTGACATAAAACTATTTCTTAAACTCTATTTAACTGCATTTCTGAAGTTTTTCCGGCACCTATTCAATTGACTTAATGTAGAGTGTCCTGTTATTTGGTTGCTCGTATCGATGAAGAAAAAATTGTTTTCAAAACTATTTTTAATAACTATTGCATTCTTTCTTTAGATCAACGTCAGCTTCACCCCAAAGTCCAAAAGGGTACTCCTGCGCAATGCACTGGTGTCAAACCGCCTTTCTTCTTTTTCTATGTGCGGTACGAATGGTTGGTTTCTTTGTTGTTAACTGTGTGCAACAGATGAATAATATACTGAGTTAAAACTTACTGGTTTGCAAGCCTTGCTTAATGAATTTCAAGCTTCTTATATCAAGGCTGTTTCTTCAACAAAAACAACAGACCATGTCATGAATAGCACCTGGTGTGGTGCTGACGTCATAAGTCAAAGTCATTTGAAAAACTCTCAAATTTTCTTTTGTAATTTGGTGCAGAGCGTAAATGAAAAGGATTTCCAAAATCGGTGTTGATGGAGTAAGCAGGGCTCACCAATCTGGTTTATAGGAAACCGCAAAAAAACAAAACCTTGTCGAAATATGTCGTTTTTACCACAATGAAATATTTTCTAAAGAAAGCATACGTAGTTCTTATCCAGATATAAAACCCATTGCCAACGTTTACTTTACTGTGAAAAGCGCACGCCACAACCAGCGGTCTTCTTCTTTCGTTTGAGCGAGTTCTTTTATCCACTGCTAGCCCGCCTATATATCAGGGCAGGTGTTGAGCAGCCATTGGGTTGTCTCATCGTCCAGACCCGTCAGGCCTTGCAGTCTATGGGGGGGTCGATGG
>JGI24158J21664_10003537_pt1 | contig 19667 bp, 12 predicted proteins | sample Ectturendosymbi3_FD_21664 | JGI IMG/M metagenome (IMG submission 21664) | reverse complement strand
AAACAGCATTCAAAACAACACACTGGCTTGAAATATGTCATTTGTATTGAAATGACTGACTAAAAATTCAGTCTAACAAGTCAGTGTCACAAAACAACAATTTTCCATATCATGTTTAAGAAAGAAAAAAGCTATCTGGCCTGGTATCATCCAACAACCAGTCAATGCACTTGCAGGCTCACGTAGAACATGGCGTGAAGACTGCGAGGCCTGGTGTAGACTACAGTACACATTAAAAGAGCTAGAGTGCTCTAGCTAGTCTAGACTACAGATCACAGAAGGCCTACACTACCTACCGTTAGTTCAGGTATAGATTTGCAGCAAACAACATCCTGAATATATAGGCTACTGAAAGAGTCCTATCCTGCCACATCAGGAACAGACTCATGCTGACAAGCTTGGCCTGTCGGTGTCCAATTAGCGGATTAAGAGAGGGAATGGGATTACATTACAGTGCAGAGATTACACCATAGATAGACAGACTCGGAGTCACGGCAGGGAAGGCTGAAAAGGTGCTTCTGAAGAAAATAATTGAATGAAAATGCAATGTGCAACTTTTTCCAAAAGTATGAATCCTCGAAATATCGATAAAACCGTTTAGGATATCCGGATCCGTATCCGGTTCCCGTTTGAAAACAGTTTTTGGATATCCGTATCCGGTTGCAAACTCACTATCCTGGCGGATATCCAACCGGCAAACCGGATAGTGATCATCTCTGCTACCCGATATAAATAGGTTTCTCAAGCAGCCTTGTGTATTTCTATTACATGTTTTGCAGTGATAGTGTGACTCGAGTCATTATTTTTGTTGTCTCGACACTAATCGTGTTGAAAAACGATCCTGGCTCGATTCCAATTACGTTTTTTACCAAATGACTCGACTCGAGTCACAAACTCTGACTCGAGTCAGAGCCATTTTCACAAATTCTGGAAACATCTGATTGAAAAACCCAGTTTGTTTTGACACGAAGAATTGAGCTTTTTGTGCTTCAGTGGTGATCAATATTAACGCAAATTTTGTTTTGCCTGTGTCTCCTAGTGGTGTTATGGTACCTAAAGATTAACTGTTCCACCTCACACAGAGGTAGAACTGAGACTTTGCTTTTCACTGGAGGGCCAGCGGGGCACAAAACACGTCACCGCAGTTTAATTTTGTATTTGTATATTGCGAACATGGAGTTGGCCTCATATTTTACTTTGAGTCTTTTCCAGAGATGAAGGAATTTGTTTGTCAAATCCAAATTCAAGCCAAAACTTGTGTTTCAAAATCCAATGCAAATGCTAAAACCAAATCTTGTCTATATCCAAATTCCTATCACTTTTATTATGCAACGCTCATGTGTAATCCAACTCAAAGATTCAACAAACGGATAAATACTGTAGTTTGGAAACTAGTACAATATCACTTATGCTCTACTTTTGGCTCACAACATCATAACAATTGACACTGCTGAGCCTTCAAAATAATCACCGTTAGCAGTAATATGCAATGGGAAGCTCTGTTAAGCTCAGTAATAGAATAGCTTGTAATATATCAAAGCAGAAGACTAACAGTTATATAACACATACGACTCATTAAAACTGGGCTATACATAAACAATGATAAACTGTGCTATATGTTGTGAGTATCAGGTATTACCATATTCTCTATGTAAGTATAAACAACCTGTTCCCTCGAATGTTTTTCTAAATGGTGTACGTGTACAATTTTCTGACTAAGTCAAATATCTTGGTGTAATGCCTCACTGAAGAATGATAATGGCATCCAGAGACAAGTGAAATCGCTGCACTGTGCAGCAAATAAACTAAGAAGTGCCTTTGCTCAGTGCTCAACTCCTGTAAAAAACGCTGAATTTCGTGCCTATTGCATGCCAATATATAATTGGCAATTGTGGAGCAAACATATACAGACTAGTAAGAAGTGCATACGAATTACCTACAATAGTGCCTACCGAATTATGCATTACGTACACGGAAATGCAAGTGTTCACCCGCACCAGGCTAACCATAATATCAAGATCTTTGATGCCTTGTTTGGAAACTATCTGTATGGCTTCGTTCGCCGATGCGAATTTTCATCAAACTTTTTTATCCGATCACTTCAAAGGTCGGATGCTTTTCACAATCTTCATTTTTCCTCCATTATTTAATGCGTTTTAATGACGGTGTCGATGGTCAATTGCAGTAGTTTCTGGTGCGTTATCTTGGTGTCTGTTTTCTACAGCATTGCCTTTGCGTAGCAATCTCAACCTTCTTTGTTCTTCGTAGAGCCGCATGAATTTTGTTTTCTAAAAAAAATTGCTTGTAAAATTAGTTGAGATCTTGATCAAAACAATTTAGCCTACATGTTTTTGTGAGCATCGACATTCGATGATTTGAGCCATTTAATTCACAGCCTGATGTTAAAATGCCTTCATCTCGACGGATTTGAGAAACTCCACTGAACCAATATTTTCAATCCAGTATTGTACAGTCTCAAAAAGGAACTGAAAGTTGTGAAGAAGTTCAAAACAATGTTAGGCCTATCAAAAACAAACGAAATTTGGTGAAGCAGAAGTTATAAGTCCAAATCCATCAAATTACTAGAATGCAGCAAGATTTTAATCCAAGTACATGTCCATCTCTCGTCAGTTTTGTGGGCATGTGACAGACAAGGAAGTATATTTTTTGCTGCAAGTTTGAACTAGATTTGTGGAAATGACTCAGAATGAAGGAGACAATTGAAATGGAAACTGCTTTCACAAATAAATTAGATCTAACATTGGGCACCATTTTTCAGCTCACTGGGCGCCATTTTTTAGCAAAAAATGTTAAATTTCATTTGACTCGACACTGACTCTAGCTTGCAAACAAATGCCTCGAATTGACTCCACAGTCTTGTGACTCGACCAACTCATGACTCAACTCTAAGAAATTTTTCATGACTCTGACTCGATTTTGACTCGAAAGGCTTGTGACTCTGACTCGGGCGGACCACTATCTTCCACAGCCGCAGAAGTTCCTCATCTAATGTTTTTGGCAATGATGTGGGCAAGTCATATTTGTTGAGTCAGAGTAGAGTCAGAGAAATGCTACGCTAAACTACGATAATTTTCCAATGTAGGCTGCTGCGCGGTGCTGGCCCGTCACTCAAAAGCAAAGTCTCCACTCTAACTTAGTGTCAGGTGGAACCCGCGATCCTGAAAAACTAGCATAACATCACTAGGAGACACAGTTACAACAGAAAATTTTCGCCAATATTAATAACTGATGCAAAACTGCTTATTGCTTTGTGTACAAACTTTTTGTGTTTGTCAATAAGACGATTGGAGATTTCGTAAAAATGACTTTGAATCGAATCTTGAATCATAGTTGTTTGCATCGCCTTGAAATATTGAGGCAAGCATAAAGAGAAAAACATCTAAATTCAGGGCAATAAACTAACAGGAAAACAACCAGCAACAATAGAAACCACTCACTGAGTTCACTCTGCAGATTCTGCGTTGCACTATTCTTATATAGGGCTAAGTGAATTTCGATCTTCCGCTTGTAGTGTCTATCACAGTGATTTGTTATTTATGGGCGCCATCTACCGGTGACCAATTGGTTTACATGTGGCGCCATTTACAGACCGCCACACAAGTCATTCGGTAACAAACTTGACTCGAGTCAAGTCATCACAAAATCGTTTCTCAACGTGACTCGACTCATGCTACAATGGTTGTTGGCTGTGCTCTTTCGCTGAGTGGAATTAAGTTTGGACAAAATTATATTCCCATCATGCAATAGAATGCTATATTTTAATTTGTAGATAGTAGGTACGTATTCAAACCAAGGCCGGTGCTAGGAATTGCGGGGCCCAATTAGAAAACTGATGGCGGGGTCCCCACTCTATACATCAGTAAAGGTTGTATGTTTTTATTTTGTGTAGTATGTTCGTCTAAGCAAAAGAATAAATGCATGATATGTTAAAATTTTGAAAGACTCTAAACAGGGGCGGATTAAGATTGTATGGGGCCCCTGGCTGAAACTTAGAAAGGGGCCCCTTTCTATTTATATATATGAAAAACTGAATGAACGAATTGAAGTACTTGTCTTATTGAAACAAATGAAGCTTGAGCAAAAAAACGAATCATTAACTAGTGTCAATCACAATATGAACGGAACTCATGGATTTAGCAAACAATATAATGTACGTATAAATGAAATAATAAGCTTTCATCTTAGAGTGGTGTTTGTTTACGTTACATGGATTTTTTTCGAGCGTTTTCAAAAGCAAAGTGGCTGATCAAATCACTGAAGGTTAGTGACCAACGGCGTGCTGAGGTCTGGTGATGTGTGGGGCGACTGCTTGACTGTATGCCCCCTCCCAAATTCTAGTATTGAGCAGCAGCGTGTGGTGGTTATTGTTACTGGATATACGCTGTTTGCAGCGTCATAATATGATGTCATATTTGCGTTTGTAAACCAACATTTCGGCGAAGTTTGTTGACGCAATCTGCATATTATTCTACACACACTCTCCTTAGTCGTTGTTGTACAATGTGTCACTGTAATGAACATAAATTATCAGCGCTTCAAGTTAGGAGACCGGGGCACAACAGCACTCAACGCTACCACGGAGCAGTTTATACAGTAACTGCAAATATATCCGGCAACGTGTTAAAAGATGGGAGTAGAACCTAATGCTATACATCAGCGCAGTTCACATCTGCAAAGCTGTAAGTCTGCGCGAATGTCATTAGAATGCGCATAAAGCACGCAAGAAAATGTTCATTTTTATTATGTGACTGCTAGCATATATGTACAACTGCTGGGAGGACAGAACAGATACTGGCTTGTGTGAGCCGTTATGATCAATCCTCCTGAACTGCCAATTTATGACTGACTAAGGTCAAAATGATGCACACATTGCAAGCACAAGTGTGCGGCTCCATTAGCGCACACCCAGGATTGCCACATCAAAAAAAACGAAACTGGAAACTAGAGATGCATAAAAAAGTCAGATAAATCAAGCAAGTTGAAATAGGACAATTTTGAAATTTGTCCCTGAAATCAATTAAGCGTCCATATATATCTTTCAAGCCTTTTTTGTGATTTTTCCTTGATCGCACGCTCTGGAACAAGTCACGTCACTGTCAGTTTGATTGGGTGTGTGCCGCACACCTGGAGTATAGGTCCCTGGTATTGAAGAATGTGGAAATTACTGGCATTTGAATACGTAAAAACTAGTGCTGGCAAAAATACAAGTTCCGAAAAATTAAACCCACGCACCATGTGTTAGCAGCTTTACAATAAGAAAAATGTCCAGTTACAGCCTTTTACTTTTTGTAATTTCAATCTTTTGAATGAAATTACCCTCTGCCTTGGATGCCTAGGAACGTCACCCGTTCGCCTTCTCTCTGCAAGCCACTGATAGTGTCTCTGTAATATCATTTTCAATGCTCATCAGGGAGCGAAAACTGAGCCTCTGTTGATCCATGCAACTTCGAACCTCATATTTTATTCTTTTTAGTTTTGAAAAATATCCCTCCCTACTGCAGTTTGATATTGCCATGGACAGATAAATGCGAAATGCGATGTGAACGTTTAGAAAGCTAATGCATGAAACCTTTAGGAATGCAAGTGTGATAAATCCACTAACGCGACCACCCCGGCGCCGCTAACACGACCAATTCAGTGCCGTCCAGTGGGTGGTCGTGGCTCCACTGCATAGGCTTTCCACATCATATATCCAAATAACATTTTTTGGTAAATAAGGGGTTCCACCTCATATATGCAAACGACATTTTTAGAGTAAATAAAATTTTCTTTAAATATTATTTTCAGAAAAATCGGCTTTCCATGTCAGATTCCAGACCAAAATACTGTAACTTAACCGTAAAGCTAACCTATCCAAAATTTAACCTAACCTTACCTCTCATAACAGCCCAGTTTGATATGTCTTAAAGTTTTATGGTTAAAATAATATTTGTACTCATTGTAATTTAGTACTGTAAATCGTTCTTTCTGTTCACAATCAAGGACAAAGCAGTAAAACTATTAGTAAGAACAACAGCATGCGCGCACTTACCAATAACCGTTGGGAAACTCAATTTCACTTATTACGCATAGTTTTACGTTCATTCATAAGACAACACTACTGAATTTTTTTATTTTTCTATTTCACTTAGAATATAAAATGGCACTCAACAAAATAACTAAAAGCACATCTTACGACGTACTAAAATCGAATGAGCCATTGAGTTTAGGTGAGCAAGCTTAGAGTTACTTGAACGAAATACAAACAGAACTAAGACGTGCTTCATACGGCTTGATTCTTGTTATCAGTTAACGTTTTAAGTAACTTGATATCTGCCACCTTTCTGTTTATCATTGCGTTTATTCTGTTTTAAAGTCAGCTATCAAGAATAATACCAAATAATGTCGATTCATATAAAAGCAATATATATGTATTAAAATGTCCAAACTTGTATCTTGGAAGTAAATACTGTAGTAGCAGAATTGGTATTGAAGCACCACCTCTGGTAGTCCTGCCTTATAACACCATGATTTATTATCCTAAACTAAAAGCTGCCTACTTTCACCATTGTTAAGAGACGTGACACCACCTAACAAGTTCCCAACTTCCTTCGGGGCTGTCTGCAGGGTCGATATGCGCATCCCAAACGGAAATAAGACAAGCGGGTGGAATACCTTACCGTTTTAGACCTTGGAATATTAACTTGCTTGTGAGTGTCGGTCAGACCACATGCCAAAGAATCAACTACTTTTACGTCAACGAGGCATTTTCAACGAGTGAGCACAGAGCGCCTACTTATCAATGCTGATTGGCGATGGTATCTTTTACAGTGTACTGTATTGCGTGTTGTTCACATATTATTGTTTTTTACCGACTTAGAAATTGGGGGCCCCCTAAATGGTGGGGCTCCTGGCTGTAGCCCAGTCAGCACCCCCCTTAATCCGCCACTGACTCTGAATAATTTGTAAGTAAATTTTAAAAATACTAAGCATAACCAAGGTTTTTTAAGGTGTTTTAGGGACCCGATTCGGGTCCCTAGAATTGAAAATCGGGTCCTTAGAATCAGCGAAAACTATCATCGGGTACCTAGAATCAGAGAAAATCGGGTCTCTAGAATCAGAGAAATCGGGTCCCTACAAATCAATAGCGCGTACCTAAAATTTTCCAAAAACCCTGGATAACAGTTAGGCCTATAGACATAATGCTTATACACAGGTCTTTTGGAAAAATACTTTGCAAGCTGTTTGTGCAGTCTCTCAATATATTTTCAAGGTCAATGATTTTAACAACACCATTTTCGATAGATAGGCTACCATTGCCTATTTGTTTAGTTTCTCTTGTGAAATTGTTGATCGTAAGTTGGTTTTAATTAGTTTTATAAATTTCTTTCACCTGATGCAGCTGTTACAGGCATTGTTAGGTAACCCTCAAAACAATAAAAACATTTTAAAAATGCTATAAATCGATTGTCTACTAGCAGGTATTCAAACAGAGCATGAAGCGTAAAGATACTGGAGAGAAGAATGTTTTCAGAGCTTCAAGTTCTTCAGCCATGAGCTGTCAACGTCATTCGTTTTTTTAGCAACTACGCCTCCATCAATACTCTGTTTGCGATAATTGTTAAAGCTGCTTCAAGTTCTTCTGCGTGTTTCCTTATATGTATCTTATGTACATTTTTATAGTTGTTTAGAAATCCAAACACATTTACATGGCCTCTAAGTTGTTTAAGACTACACTCTATCATAGACTGAATTGCTTGTCCTGGCACAAAGTTGAAAACTGATCTCTGTTCGTTTCTTTCCAATCATCCAATGGTTGATCTTTTGTCCAGGGGCGGATCCAAGGGGGGCGATTGGGACGATCGCCCCCTAAAACCTACGAAAGTAACTTTATTCACCATGATTTTACACAATTGGTAAAACAGCATTCACGATATAAGGCCATTTAGCCATCCATTGTTTTGTCACAGCAGTGTTGTGAAGTGTATTTCATCTCTCTTGCAGTAGTGAACCCGTAATGATACTTGTCCACCAAATTTTACTGAAATCTCCCCCTACCCTAAACTTACTGGCTGGATCCGCCCCTACTTCTGTCTCATATGAAACCATTCTCTTTTAGGTGGTTGTTCGTCGTAGTTTTTTTCTTGAAAATGTCTAAGCTACATGGGCGCCCGCAGAGGGGCAAAACGGGCATTTGCCCCCCTGGAAATTGGGACTAAGAACCAAAATTTTCTGGAAAACCTGACGTCAGCAGCTTAATTCCGATTAATTGATTTAATTCTTGCACTGACAGTTTATTTTCCGGTATGACACTCACACTGTACAAGAGCCAGGGTCACAATTCTGGTGTTTTGCAGTGATGAACTTTCAATTCACTCAGGTCCGCTTTTTTCCTACCGAAGCAGGTTGCGAAACTTGCGAACGGATTGTTCTATTGTTGGTCTTTACTGCGCAACAATAATATGGCAACAAATCTTCAAAGGTTCACTACAAGTAACTGTAGAAGGCGTTTTGCTGCATGTGACTGTTGAACGCAGACATCTTGGCGGATAGTTTAGCGAGACAGTGACTGCTGATAGTCGAAAGGCACGTAGTTTTATACTGTGTGAAAAAAAGCATGGGTGAATCTGCAGCAATTCTTCAACAAGTTTGAAAAATCCATTATTAGTGTGAGACAAGTGTGACCAATGTGCCTGCGTGAATAGCTACACTTATTCAGGCTTCTCGTCACACAGTATAAAACTTCGTGGTTTGTTGGAATATGTCTATGCAGGCTTGTAGGAATACGTTTGTTTTTCTGAGCGAGTACTGAGTTCAAAACTACATTTTCTGTGGAGAATTTTCATGAATCATGTGCTCAATTTTTATAAGCTTGCATGGTATTCTGACTTTAGTAAGTTATCCGATAGTCGTGTCAGCATACCGTCCACACCACTTGTCCGATTGATGTATGAGTAGGGCAGCCGAAAGTCAATAAAGTCAAAATTTTCTGCCTTTTTTTAAGTTTATGAAACGTCCACAAACCAAATTTCACGCTGATACCATTTGCGATTCCAAAGTTATTAGGTCACAAAAAGTCAATATTTATCATTAGGTCAAAATTTATCGTTAGGCCAAACTTTCTTGCAGCACAGTTTTTTTCTATTGATCGATATTTTATCCAAGCTACAGTGAGAGATATTGATATGCTTTTGCACGTTTAGTTAAAATTCTGACATAATATTGGACTTTTTGCGACTTCTGACGAAGTAATGTTGTTTTGCCACTGTTGGACGATTAAAAGTGCGCTGGGCGTGGTATTACTTGATGTTAAAGTATAACAATGTAGAACCTTCTCAGTGACTTCAGGAGATTTATTGACACTATATATTTCTCTCTTGTACGTTTTATATTCGACTACGGTTTTTTACCTCTGGTTTCGTTGGGTCTTTCACACTTTTGATTTTTGTTTTATTTCAACATAAAAAATATTTCTAACCCATGGGTTTGTTTTGTAATATATGCTTTGTATTCCGCATTTTAATTCCAAACGCAGGAAATTTATAGGTCAAAATAAAGTCAAAATTTGTAAAGTATAAAGTCAAAATTTTAAGTTTTTGAGTCAAAAAATTGGTTGCCTTAACGATGAGCATTCCCCGTGAAAAAATCAGCAAAGACAAGCAGGGTTTTGTTGAAAGGGTGATTGAACGGTTTGGACGAGACCCTAGACGTTTGCAGCTCTGGTTTCTAAGTGACGTTGACAAGCAGTGTTGCCAATTCTGATGTTTTAACATCAGATCTGATGTTTTGAGAGAAATTTCTGATGTCTGATATTTTGGCGAAAAATCTGATGTTGACTGGGCTGTTGTTTTTGTTTTCCACATTTCCTACTGTTTTAGGTTGAAAAGAAATTACATTCATAATTTTTAAGTTTTTTTCTCAATCTCTCACCCTCATGTGTGGATATGTATCGTTCCACCAAACCAAAGAGTGAAGAAGCTCACTTTGCAACGATGGGATGAACGTTTTGCGTTACGCATGGCCGACTTCTCCAGTTGCAGTAGCATACCGCATTTTCCGAAATGGAGAAGTTGGTCATGCGTACGACACTTTGCTGTATTTCGGATGAAGAGGTTCATCGCGCTCTGTTACGTATCAATAAATGAAGCATTTGGTTTATTTTAAACTGTAACGTAAAAATCTGATGTTGAAGAAGGCCACAATCTGATATTAAAGAGACTCACCCCAGTGGCAACACAGCTGACAAGTCTTGCTAGGTAAAATAAAATAATTTGTGGATTCGTTAAGGGCCCATGGCAATACTTTTGTAAAAATAAGTGTCCTGCTTTGAAAATGTGCAGATAACCTATTGTGAAAATTATCGGAATATACCTAGTCATGGCTGCCAAGAAAGTGCATTTTTGTGACCGTTGTTGTAACATGGGGCAGTTTCTTTGTGGTGTTGTCGTATAGTAAGGGTAAAGCGTTTCACGAACGTAAATTTTTATTGCATCGTCTTCCACCTGAGAAAGGTTAGCAACGTGTTGACGTTGCTCCCCTGGAAAAATTTCTGCGGACGCCCATGCTAAACTATAATGGTAATTTAACATCTTCATCCAATTCACTATCAACTGCTGCAACATCATTTAAAACCTTGGCGATTTGTTCACGCTCTTTGCCAATTTTCTGTTTATTACAAATTCTTTGGTGTAACTCCTACAAACTCCATATGGTTTCCAAATGATTCTTTGAATTTTCATGCTCACGTATCCTTGTTTGAAGATTAGACCAGTTGTTGAATCCACTTGTTGATAATGCACTGGTTGTGTTCTTGCTAAAACGCTTGCAGCAAAAGCTATAAATTTAGTCAGCAGACTGCGAGCACATAATCCAAGGAAGGTCTTTCAACACTTCCTTCATGTGGACGTTTTCTCACATGAAGGAAGTGTTGAAAGACCTTCATTTTGGCAGTATTTTGTCAATATTTTTTGTAATATATTTTTTGTAATTTGACAGTGAATTTGGCAGGATTTCGTAATGTTTGGCAGAATACATCGTGCACAGTCTGTTACCCTGCTATGGCTTGCTTACCTCATTGGTGTTGTTGAACAGTGTTGCCAGATGGTGTAATACAACACATTTTTTACAAAAAAATGGTGTAATTTTACATGTTTTTGTGCATGGGCGTCGCAAGGATTTTTTCCAGGGGGGTACTAGTGGATTTTTCCAAACGTTTTTCTTGGGAGTGGCCAAAAGTGTTGAAATTTGATTTTTACCACTCGAAACTAAGATAACATCCTTTTTGCTGAACTTTCCAAATTCCTGCCCGCCTTCCGACACCCGTGCTTATGTGTAGGAAAAAGTTCCTGCCACAGCATCAAAAAATTGGTGTAATTTCAAGCGTTTTAACACTATTCTAAATAGTGAAATTTTGCTGAATCTTATACGCAAAAGGAAATGTTTGGCAGATCAATTTCAATTGTGTTTTTGTTTTTGCATTTGCAACACTAAACAGATATATTTATTTCCGCATTGGCAACACGATTGGCATCCTTACAGCAGACAACTTGCTAATTTGCTACATATGCTTTGTCTTGTCTTTGCATTTCGGTATCTACTGCAGTTGTAGAATGAGTATTCAGTCATGTTACTTCTGTGTTCAAAAATTGGAAAACTTGTGATTTCAATTAAGACGGGTATCAATGCTGTGTCATTTTTGCCTGTTTTCTAAGCTGTGTTCTTGGTGTTTTTTAACAGCCCAGTGGCGACTCCGGCACACGGGCTCCTTGGGCTTAACCCAAGTCTTCGATAACGATTTATATCGGAGAACGCGAGCTTGTTTGCTTTGTATATAATGTAACAGTGACAGAACTTGCAGGACGCAGTTAGGTCTCTTGTACAGTTCTTTTTCGTCTTTAATTTCATTCTGAATGCATACTAGCATACGTATATATTTTTCGGGTGAATGTTGCATCTTGCCGAGTCACTCTCTAGCTTGTGAAATAGTTTTTCTTAGCAAGTAAGAATACACTCTAGTGTTTATATTATAAACTATCTTCTCGCAGCTAACTGTATGTGCAGATGAGTAAGCACATTCTCGACTACCGGAAAAAGCAAACGAGAATGTTGCGAAACAGCGAAAACATAATTTTACAAACGATAAGGTCATGAATTACGTCATAGGGGCCCCACAGTTAGGCTCTGGTCACAATCCGCTTACAATCGTATCATCGGCCGGCTTCAGCGTGGTAACCGCAGTGTGAAGCAGAAATAATAATGCTCGCATTTAGCAATTTAAATTGTTAACGTTAGCTGGAATGATTAGGCTGGTTAATGTTCTTTTGACTAGGCCTAATAACATTTGCAGGCTTTCATAAATCTCGGCTCTTTTGAAACAATGTATATCCAAAAACATACAAACTATCACCCACGGAAATCGTACTTTGGACCCCCGAAAATCTTTTTTCGGACCTCCAGGGGTCCTGGAACCCCATGGTTGGGAACCGTTGCCATAACCGGATATTAAAATGATTTAGCTACTAGTCAGCGAGAAATGTGTTTCTTCGATCCCCCTGTTCGATAGGTCTCGCATTCCACTAATCAAAAATTTAAGGCTATTTGCAACGTCACAATACATCGGACCCATTAACATGTTTTATGAAAATCAGCTGTTTGGTTTGGTTATTTACTCAGCTTGGTGATTAGCAAACGTGTGTAACCTTTGCTGCCATACTTGTCGCAGTGTTGGAACTTTACACCAAATTTCGCAGTATAGCAGTTTGAAAATAGGCACAATTTTATTTCACTATGTACACTACATGCTGCTTTAAAATCCCGTGCAAAATACTTGCCGTTGTTTTTAAACAGAAGGCGCTTTTGTGTATATTCCAAATTTAAGTAAGAAACTCTTTCTGTGAAATGTGATATTAATCGTGTCAGTGGTACACTGATAATATCCTCAGATATCTCATTGAAATCGGAAGTTCATTTATAGTTTGATTTTTCTCAGTTTGAACACAATCTGTTATCATATACGCATTAACATGAACTGATCGTGTACATTAGTCATGTGCTTTGTGTAAGCTTTCAGTTTTTTGTTTGTGCATCGAGTAATGTCTCACTCAACTCGTGGCAGACAAGCATAAGCGCATGGGTAAGTTTTTCTATGGGGGCGGAAACTGTTTGCTTTGAAAAATTTGTTGTTTACCCAATTTGAACGTTCGGATGTGGCTTACGTTTTTCTTGTAAGACGGATGTTTACTGTCTAAAAATTGACGGATTTTCTGTAATGGTTCGGGAAAAAACATCTTATATATTTACGGATTTTCCGTTATGATATCTAAAGTGCATGACCATTTTCGGTTCTGTGTTTTTGGGAAATATCTTGAAAAACATTGAATTCCCACAAAGCAATGCGAAAGATTGGCAAAAAGTAGAAAGCCTTTTTGCCTCGAGCACGAGTTTATCTCCAATCGCCATTGGGCAGAACATACTTTGTGTTCTTCGTATTGGTGTACATAAACCAGGTGCACTGATTTAATTGTATAACGCTGTTACAGTGGAAACTATCAAATCATGAAGCATCTCCGTTATATTTTAGATCGTTTGGTTTTTATTGCGTTCACCAAAATTGGTCGCATCAAACCCCAGTATGAAGTAGTGGGATGCCTTTAGTCTACAGGTGCAAAGCAACCTATATGCCCACTGAACTGCAAACGAATTTTCGTTCTCGCGCATACATTGACAGCGAATTCTTTTCCGCAATGCATCATTGGAGGCCNAGTGTATATTCTGACAACTTCAAACCATTTTCATNTGGTGGCTTGACCTTGCCTGCAACGCATTTTGCTTGAATAAACCATATAACCGCATTGCACATATTAAACTTTATACCCAAAGCAAACGACTTTTACTGTTATACATTGTTCCCTTTTATACTATAAGTAGCTTCGTCGTTGGGGGGTCTGTAGCCTACATGACCCGTGGTCCTTCGCAGCCTCGCACTCCCTCATACATTTTATAAATCGATGCACTTGGAAGACATCGCAGTGTTACATTATAACAAGCATGATAGCGTCATTCATGCGTGTGTCTTATATGCTTTTGTTTCATCAAATATCAAAGTAAATGTATTAGCGCCATCAAGCGTATACTCTCTACTACCGCCACGTGTATATGCTCGTATTCTTTCATGTATTTGTGTGTTCGATGTTGGTACTTCGATGCATGTTTAAAGTCTAGCGCGTTGGGTGTGGAATGAAGACGTTACACAATACAAAAATAAGACTGCAAAATGCATCATTTATTCCTGAAACCACCATGGTGCAGACAAATTTGACGCTGTAACAAAACTTATTCAATTGCGCATTTGCAAGCCTGTGACATGCTCAAGGATACAAAAACCACAATTAATTTTTTCCAAAAGATCCATCAAGACAGCGTCATCGCAGTTCATCTTGCAAACTTTGCAGCTTCATCCTCCTACGTAGAATGCACCCAGTTGGCAATATATTTAACTTTTGTATATTTAAAAAACACTTGATGACGCCTTCAGCGCATAGTGTGGGGGTGGTTTGTGCAAATTTGTTGGTTCTACGACACGACGGTTTGTGTCACCGCGTAAGTCCCACAAAGGTGAAAACTTACTAATATTTTTTGTCTTTTGGCTTTTTGTGGTTAGCAGTAAGTTAGCAGTAAGAAAGCTCTTTGTGGTGACATAGTCCTGACTGTTGGGCTATCGCTGGAATTTTACGTTTAATGGGTATGAAACGCTATGGCCATCACGAAATTTCTAACTGAATGGTATGTTTTTGAATACTTCTGAAGAAGTCCGTAGTTACGTGGTTTCCATAGAAGTTTTTGATCGATTTCCTTGAGGACATCGAGTGTTTACAGTATTGTAACATTTTTCAAACCTGTCTTTTGAGATGGAATAAGGTAAGTTCAGTCCGGTCCTTGACCTTGTAATCTTTTGTTTTTAAAGCCGTGCGTATTCTCATTTTCCTTGAGTGCAAACGTGTTGAAGCCGCAAAAGTTGTTTGCTTTATAAAGAAAAAGACCACTTATCCCTCCGCAAAAGATTTACCAATCCATGCCAAGCTATGTCAGCATTTGAATATAGATCTAAATTTAGTGTAATCGTCATTGAAAAGTTTAAGAACGCTATCAAGCTGATCTATGCACAAGTGATTCCGGGAAAGCACTCATATGTGTCAAAGCTTTGTGGAGACTGTCGCAGTGAACTTAGCAACGAAGCAGAACGCCGTCTCAATCTAAAGTTTGATGCATGTCAACCCTGTTTGTTGTATTAACGATTAGTTATGTGTTTTATATTTTGCGAAACATAATGCGCAGTGAACGGGTTTCTGCGCGAAAACGTTAAAACTCACACGAAATTCCAATCTACTTAGACTTCTAGATTTTCGCGAAACTAATCACATTTTTCAGTTTTTCCGAAAAAAGTATGTTAAATTCGCTACAGAGACGAAAAAAGCTAATACTACTTTGCAACGTTTACATTTTTATGATTAGGAAATGCGATTAAGTTAATATTTTGTCTTTAGGTGGCAGCCTCAGTTATGTGCATTCGGTGAGTGAAGAGCAATTCAGTTTGAAGCTTTGACTTATTGGACAAATTTTGCGGTTATTATTTGCAGGCACATAATCAATTTAAAAAAAATGTCCGCCCTTGGTTCCATATATCCCCTAACTGTGATATATGGAAGCATACGTCATTACGTCGCACAAATATGCGAAGAACTTGGAAGGTCTGGGCGCAGAATTAATACAGGTGTCTGAGAACGGCTTCTTTGAGAGCTTGAGATTGTATGAAACACAATTTTACCCAAAGTTATTACCAAACTCGTTATAAGTGTTTCGGGGTAAGCTCCACATAAGCTATTCTCTCATTTTGCGGCATTAATGCACTTTTGAAAATCTCTGCAATGGTACTGTCATCAACGTGACCTGAGCCACAATACAGAGGAAATGACGTAGAAAGTTCTTCAGCTGTCACTTTTTCCTGTCCGGAAGACGATTGTTGGTAAACACCACGCGTTTTCATATTTGGCCGTGCTTCCTAGCGCTTCGAGGAAGCCATGGCTGGACGATAGACCACATTGTGCATTGATGGCAACTCACTTGCCTTGAAAGGAAAACGTTGAGTTCAGAATTTATTTTTTGTAGTTTTCTTTCAAATGTTTATAGCAAGACCAATCTATCAATAAAGACCAGGTCCAACTATCAATAACTTTTTGTGGTTCGAAAAGTATGTTTGCTGCATTTCAAGCAATGGTGTAGCATCAGAAACCTCAGAGCTGTAGATGTTTGTCAAATAAATCCAATGATATGAAAATTTTCTACACCCGAAATTTTATCAACCACCACAGGTGATTTTCTAGGTAATCATTTACTATATGTTTTATTCAAATTTGGAAGCAGCACCGATTTCGCACTCTATTTTCCACCGCGTTTCGTGTGATCATGTTAACAAACATTTGTTGCGGCACCAGCTGTTGTTGCGAGCTGTTAAAGCTAGCACTCACATAGTTTTTTCAACGAGTATTCGACAACCTTTTGTCTATTCTGACAACTTAAAAATTGCCCGCATCAGCAGATCTGTAGCCTCGTATTCCCCACAGGAATTGCTTCCGGAACAGAAGATGGTCAGCCCGAACACTTGTTGACATGAATTAAGCAATTTTCAACAGCGATCGATCGTCCACTGCGGTTTCTGAAACACAACGGAAACAAAACTAAGCATTCTACCAATGCGCTAAACTGAACAAGCATACTTCACTATCGGTTACCTGAGCGCGTGAGAAACAATTAATAGTTGGACTAGCACACGATTGCAGTTATTTAGAATAGAATCAAACGCTCAGCTTTTACAATGTCAACGCTAACTAGCGAATTGTATCTGCGCGCTAATCCCGATTGCAAACAAAGCGTAATGAATTAGTTACATACCAAAACGATGTGGGTTCCGCAACCCACATGTTCGTTCCTTGCGTTTTTTCAGAAAGCTCGATGTGTCGAAAGACAGAATTTGAACAATACGTCTAAGAACCGAAAACGGCAGTAACTGGTAATATAACTGTTGCAAATTTATAGCGCGTGTTGCACGAAAAGAAACAGAAAAACAATTCGTACAATCATCGCTGTCGCCAGTTGTGCTAGTGGGCACAAGGAAGTAACGAACCGTCGAGCGCATGAAGGCGGAAATATACGTCAAATGCTGCTAAATATAGTTATTTCAAGGCTGTACAAAATGCAGCAAAGCCTTTTGACCCTGAAAAGGCACACGTTTTATGCGGCGACCCGGTGAAACACAGCGTGCTGTAGCGACATACGACTGGTCATGTCACGCTGGCTCGTTTCTAACACCCACTTGCTGAACAAGGGCATCGGAAGGATTTTTTCTAGGGAGGGGCCAATGGTGGATTTTCCAGAGGTGGCCAAAAAGATTTTTTCAGGGGTGCCAAAAGTGTCAAAATTTCATTTTAACCGCTCGAAACTAAGAAAATAACCTTCTTTTGCTAAACATTTTATGGGAAAATGTTAAATTTCAAAATCCAGGGCGGCCAAGGCTCTCTCCTGTCCCCCTTCCAACGCCCGTGTTGCTAAAGTTAATAGTAAACACAAGAAAACTCTAATCAGTGACTGTAGGAAAAGTTTTTTGATCAGTTTCTCGAACACAAAATAGAATCAACTCTCTGACCGTATACGCCACTACTTGTCGACAGACGGTATGTGCAGTCGGTTGACGCACTTCAAGCACGTCACATGCCTTCCGCCTGCAGACTACCTCAGGATCTTTACGTTGAGCACAGGTATAGATAAGCGATTAGGTGTGATAAATCAGCGAAATATTTAATCAGCGAAAACGGCTTTTGTTTTTTCAGTAATGCGTAATTACACTCAAGTAACTTGTCTCCACAAGGGCGACGAAGTTGAATCAATAAGCAAAATACTTTAATAAGTAATCAATTTCACAAAATTCTACGTATCCTCAGTCCTGAGCTCTGCAAGCAATGCATACGCGTGAAAATTTGAAAGGATAAAGCAAGAACAGAGAAAGCAAGCAAAATCAAGGCTAAAATGATTAACCCGAAACACAAGCTGCGGCAAGTAAAAACCTGAAAAAAATCCTAATAATGGCTTTCATTGAAACTGGAAAGCTACCTGACGCTAGTTACATGAGCAACGCAACAAACCGAGGCCACCGCGATGTCTCTCTAGGCGGCCTTGAACAAACCCGCATTGACGAATCACGCCACTATGACTCAAAACAGAGTATTGGGAGAATGCGTAAGCAGATTTGCGTTCGTAATGTTGGCAGACGTAATCTAGGGTGTGCCTTATACATTAAACGCTAAACGTTGCGAAGAGAGGTGTCAACATCGGTCACTGCATTGGTGGAAAAAAGGCAAAAGAAGTCGGCAATCGGCAAAATCAGTGAACAACGCAAACGGGTACATGGAATTATTTCAGACGATGGGAGCTTCACAGGTATTCAGAGGGTGAAAACTGGGTTGTTCGACAAAAGCAAGAGTGTAAGCTTCATAGATAATATTTATGTTGGTTTATTTATGTTGCCATGGAACAATGAATAGTTCCACGGCATTGCCATTCGGTCGCTGTCATCCTTATTGTTTATTTCTTTGAGTTCTGATTCAGACTCATGTTCCATATTACAATTGTCAACGAATAACACAAGAACACAAAACTGGTAAGTTTGTTTCAGGTACTTCGGTGTGCTAACCATCCGGGTTTAACTTGCGTGTCTTGAAAAGGGGGTAAGCGTATGCTGTATGCTGGTTCACTGCAACGAAGATACTGTTGGTGATGCACCGTTGGCGTTTGCGGCACGAATTGTCGTTCCATTTCATTCTAGTTGTGTGTAGCAGCAGTTCATCACTCACTGCACCCATAGTATGGAGTTCAACAACAAGGTCGTAACAATTTTTTTCCCATTTTTTAAAGTTAAACGTCGTATCTTTTTGCAGGCGCATCCATTTTTCAAACTGCTACAGTTCTTTGATCATTGTAGCGTTGTAATCTTCGCTATTAAGAATAACAAGTATCCCATTCTTATCGGTTCGGCAAATAACAATTTTCCTCACTTCTATTAGTTTGGCCAATTTGCTGTTCTTTGTTTCTTCGGTATTTTTTTCTGGATTCTGTGTGCGTTCAACACCAAAGGTTCCATATTCTTTAATTTTGTAAAGACCATGCCTACATATGCCTTCTTTTCGTCATCAGTTATATTCCTATTAATTGTAGACTCTAGACTTTTAGGGGTTTTTCAGCTGTTGGCAACACAAAAGCAACATCATTCCTTGCTGCAAGCACTGCATGGCATTCTGTTCGTCTGAAATGCTGGTGAGCGTCAGTTACAAACTGTTCTTGTCCTGTTTATTTGTGGTTACTCTTGCAAGAAGCAAGCAGAGTTTAGTGTACGCAATGAAACCACAATACGGGGAGAGACAACGTTTGAAAGCTCTAGAGTTTCTGTAAGCTTTCGAGGAATCAGCCGACTGTGCTCCGCTTTCATAACTTGCGATTCTTCTTTCGTTTGAGCGAGTTCTTCTTTCATCCACTGCTAGCCCGCCTAGATATCGGGGCAGGTGTTGAGCAGCCATTCGGTTGTCTCATTGTCCAGAACCGTCAGGCCGTGTAGTCCGTGG
>JGI24158J21664_10003536_pt1 | contig 19669 bp, 15 predicted proteins | sample Ectturendosymbi3_FD_21664 | JGI IMG/M metagenome (IMG submission 21664) | reverse complement strand
GGCCAAATGTGGCCCGCCACAACGTTTTCAGTGGCTCGCACAAGCATTCACGAAAATCGTTAAATCTGAAATTTCCTCCAAGTTCTCATAGTAAAACTATACTGTAAATCAAACTTCCTTCTACTTCCATAAGAAGGTATGGCCCTCCGTTAACGCAGCCTTCTCAAAGTGGCCCCCCAGCAAAATTAATTGCCCACCCCTGCCTTAGATCATATAAATGTTTATGCCTTGTACAGTGCATAGCGAAAACATAAGACCTTTTGAAGGTGTCCTGTTTTACCAGATGGCAAAGAAGCTTCATCTGCCGTGGCACTAGGAAGTAACTTACTGTTCTCACTGACGTCGGCACTTACCTTGACCGAGAATGATCTCAGGAGAGGTGTACTCCGGCGTGCCGCACATGGTGTACGTCCTGAACTTGGATTCTTTTGTTAAAATTTTGGCAAATCCAAAATCCGTGAGTTTACAATAACCAGTTCTGTCAATGACAACGTTCTCCGGCTATAAATCCAAGAAAACAAGAAACTATGTAATCATTTAAAGCTGTGGGCGATGTTGGTTTGTCTTGCTTGGGATGACATGTTTTTCTAACCTTCAAATCTCTGAATATGATGCGTTTACTGTGAAGGTAGTTCAAAGCTTCTGTAACGCAAGCCGCGTAGAAACGTCCTTGTCGATCATTGAATCCATTCATACTCTTGATCAAAGTAAATAGCTCGCCTCCCGAACAAAACTCCATAACAAAATAGTAAAACCTGTCAAAAATGTTCGTTGAAAAATCAGTTTAAAATTAGTTTTCAGTATTACTGATTTTTCGATAAATTTTGTGTCTTAGCTTACACTAAATTATAACTAATTAATCCTTTGTCTTAATTTCCCTGTTGAATTATTGCAAAGATGGCATTCTGCATATCTACAGCAGACTGGGATAATTGATCAATTTGGACGTTGAATGCATTCAATAACACCTGCGAGTTCAAGTTAATTCAAAATCATTTACTATACTGTAGGTTCAATTCATGTAAATTTGAGTCTTTGACACATTCCCCGAAGCAGTAAACATACCCAACTTTCATGACAAAAGCCTCCATGTTTCAACATTTCTTCAGCATGACCCGGTACAGGAAAAGGGAAAGCGCTATTCGTTGCTGACACTTGCCTGTGTCAGCTGTTTACCTTTCACAGATTGTTATGATCACATTTATTTTTTGCATGTTTTGTTTCAGTCATCTTCTCCTTCATCGTTTTCAAAGTTGTTCAACGTCTTTACCCACGAGGAGCCCCATACACCGAAAGACATTGTTTTTTCTCCTTTAACGTACAGCCATTGATCTACAGTCTACACGTTCTCTTGAAATAGGGTTTCAACGTTTTGTTACATATTTTTGAATGGATATTTTTAGAAATCTTATATGATGATCTTATAACTTTGATGCTGGTCGACAATAGGGTGGTCGACAATAGGATGGTTCACATAGGATGTTCCGAATTGACCCCGAATGATTTTCTTGCATTTTGTGCTGGTCTACAATCGTTTCATTGAATTACGACTCTTTTGTAACTGATGGTTGAAATGTTGCTTTGTGCTTGTCTCCAATACTTTTAATTCTTCAGTTAAATCACTTGTGCAATATATGGTCCATCGATTCATTGTTTATAATTTCTATCGACTATTATTATATTTCGTCCGTTCTCTTTGTTTATAGTTCAACAAGGAACATCAGGCTTGGGGTGCTGCATCGAACTATCGCAAAAATTATTAATTTAATTTTGTATGTTTACATTTGCAATCCGCCACATTTTAAAAATCTTGATCGAACAGGGAACCAATATAAAAACAGAATAGTGTTTGGATATGAAAATATAAGTTGTCGATCGATATAATTTCTTGTTTCTTTTACTTCGCGACAGAAAACAGGAATTTCGTGACAAGCCAGTCTTGTGCCGTGAGTCTACAAATTGTGCAAATATTTGCACTACAGTACAAGCCAGCGTCCGTTGTTCCTACCAGCATGCTGCTGTTGCTGGGAGAGTCGGATCTCAACCACTATTGTCGACAGGGACCTTTGCTTTTATGACGCAAGAATGCGTTAAAATGTAGACGGAGTGTGTGTAGTAGATGGAGTGTGTGTAGAGGTAAAGTGAAAAAAGTTTGTCATTGTTTTTGACGATCAAATATTTGTTATTCAGTGTTATTCTTTCAGATTCGTTGTTGCCCATTATCCACAACAGAGCAACTCGGATGATAATGTTAAATATAATTTACAATTTATCGCTGACAAAGTAATAACAGTAACAATTATCTCTTATAGGATAAACCTAGAGTCCTGTTGATATGAAATATGTAACCAAATAATTAACAAAAAGACAAAGGTAACCCACTGATCGCCTGGCGATGACGTTGCTGCTCAAATGCACTGACATGGCGTCAGTCACTTGATACAGACGGCATTCCTCTCAATCTCAAAACAAACATTGCAAATTGCAATGTAAATGAACAAATGGACAAAGGACGATTAAAAACCCATTAGCAATCGTCCTTTCCCACCAAGGCAACACTTTGCAACTCCCTGTAGCGACAGCGACACAAGTTTCGGGATCAAACTTCATTTGCTGTTATTTCGTATAGTTTTTCTAGTTATCTGTTTGGGACGTTTCAATCAGACTTCTGAGAAAGACAGTTCTTTGACGTCCTATCAAGATCCTCGCAGAAATAAGGTTTATCTTCGCGTAACTCGAAAAGAATAACTTTTTCTTTTTGTAGAATTCAACAGTGTTAGACGCTGGGATTCCAATTCGTTCCAGTCAAGAAGCTTGACCTCGTCCAACAGTTGGTGACGCATATGCAGCGAATCATACAAACTTACAAAGCGTTTGGAAAAAATCATACAAAGCGTTTGGAAAGCGTAGAAAAAGTTCAAGATATCCAATTTCGTTGGTTCTATGTCAAGTGTTACGTTCCAAAGCTACTACTTCTTTAATCTTGTGGCTTCATTAATTTTACTGCCTGTAGTCCAACTATTTAAAAATGTCATAAAAGTTTTTATCACAAGCTTCTTTTCCGGTATTACTTGATTTCTGATAGATTCAAGAACTCTACACAACGGTTGATAATATTTTTGCATCATAATTTTTTGTTGTTTGCTGTTTAACAACTACCAGGACAAACTTTCCATGCAGTAAAACTTAATGATTAGAAAGTTTAAATTATAGTTATTAGAATCCAAGATCTTTTCTTATTGTTCCAACCACTCTTTCTACACTTTACGTTAATGAAAATCTACGTGGTACAGAACAAGAGTTTCTCTAGCATAAGGTATCACTGCACGCAAGACTGGTCATAAACAAAACGTATGATAACAAGCTTTCGTTTGAATAAGATTCGTTGGGAAAAAGTATTACACCAAAATTCAACGTGCGAATTACCGACTGTCTTCAAAGATTGAGTACAGTGACGTGACAAACGGACAGAGCATCGAAGTGCGCATCTGCCATTCCCATTCATCTCTGACGTGATTCTCCTGCTCAGAGGCAAGAACCTGTTGTTTTGAGAGTTTCTACAAAAACAGTGAAAATGAAACTTTATGTAAAATTCAGTGGCAAAAACTTCTAGCAACTAGACAGAGTTAACTTTTGTGTTTCCTGTGCCAAGAACCAAAGTAGATCTGCTGCAGTTCGCTAAAGATAAATTTGGTCAAAGTCGTTGGGTTAACAGACTCGGTTTTTATCAGGGATGGACAACAAAATTTACTCAAAACAACTTTTCTTCAATCTAACATTTTTCCAATTAAGCAAGGATTTCGGGACAAATGCTAATTTATTTGAGAAGAATCGAAGTTTCTGACGTCTTGTGCCTTCCATCAAATTATTAACGTACATGAGGCCCGTAGCCACGGGGGCAAGGGCATTCGGGGGCAGTTCCCCCAAAATATTTTTGTGGCCCCCAAATTTTGTTGTGCCCCGGAAAATATGTTTTAAACATATAATGAAAACTAAAATCTGCCTCCCTATAAATGTGTTTTCCCCCACCGAACCTTAAAACCTGGCTACGGGCCTGACGTACATATCTAACAGTAACCACATTTTCGACAACAAAGTAACATACAACTCTTTATATAAACATTTTTGAAGCATTTTTCCCCAAATGTAATTCGTTTCTTCCCCATAAAACGCGATATTCAAATCTTGTGGGAGGAAACCTTAACGCTCCTCCGCTTTATTATAACTACAAACATCGTGGCACTTCTTCCCCAGATGAGCCTTTTCCATTAACGAAAGGCATTTTATTTTCAAGATGTGGCCATTTCCTGGGCAATAAGAAAAGTTCTACAAAATTCCACAAAAGCTAAAAACTTGTTAAAAGGCCTCTGAAAGTTTCAGTAATCACCCATGAAAGTTTAAGGAGACTTATTTTTTAGCAACAATTAGTTTTTCTACGCAAAGATCCAAAGAAATATATATCAGCATAAAGTAGGCTAAACCACCATCTCGAGACAAGAAGTCCTCGTAAAGAATTAATTTAATCTACAAACAACCTGCCACTAACGTGACTATTCTTGTTGTTCAAGTTCTTTACTTTGGAGTTGGAGTTTTTCAACACAACCTGATTCCTCTGCGCTTCGGTTTTCTGCGTTTTGTCCAAAAAAGAAAAACAAGCGCGTGTTCTGACGGAAATGATGGTTGATCAATAATTGCAGATGTTTGATTCCAGTTTTGGGGCGTACCAGTCCGGTTTTCCTTCGTTTTGAACTTTGAATAAGAATACGTTGCCATAGCAAACATATTCACAATCTTACTTTTATGGCGAAAACGTTGTATTCTCCTGTTTTCGTTGACACGAGGTCGACCGACCCGAAAGCTCCTTGGCCGATGGCGGCAATGTAGTTGAACATCTCCTTTTTGGCATTTTTAAGTTTGCTGTGCAGATTCAAACAAACGTGCCTGAATGAACAGTCCTGTCCACATCGGGCAGAAGTAATTAGGCCTACATTTAAAGTGATGAAGCACCAAAGCACCAGTTGTTTTGCATGAAAACCATTTTACCCACTGAGAGCAAAAATATTTTGCATTGCCGCAGAAAGAGTTTGATTTGTTGCAATCCCAGGCAATATTATCTATGAAGTAACGTGCGATCCACAACGATACATTACCGAATATAAATAAAGGGGAAACCACGCCTCAACATTAAACTGTTCAATCTGTTTACAGCTTGAAAAAGTATTTTACATCGAATGAAAAACAAGGTTAGGGAAACAGGTTTCCGTTTCCAGTTTCAACAAGATTTATTTTCAAATGCAAAACTTTTCATTTGCAAATACATTAATTTTTGGTTCAGTACGTCTGTTCACAAGCGTTTGGCACCATTTCAAACATTTGGATAACTTCAAGAAAAGCTATACTTGACTGTTGACCTTTTCTTCAATTAATGTCAATATAGATGTAAACTTTTTAAACAGTAAACTTCATAAACTTGGCTTATAAAATTGTTCAGTAGTTCTTTAAACCCAGCCCATTATTATTAGGTGTTAAGGAGAAAGTTCGTTTATGGCTTGAGGACAGGAATTCAAACTTAGGGGAGGGCAGGAGGCAAAAACAGCCACAAAATCCAGAAATGTAAATTTCTCAGAAACATTGTGTTTTGGTGATGAAAAAAAAATCTACCCCCTCGTGTTTACAGGTTTTCTCAGCGTGATGTGCTGTTGCCATTCCTGTGAAGAGATTGTGAATGAACACATTGTAGAACTTTTGCAATACATCAGAATTACGATGTTTCATGAATCCTTGGTCTTTCACGACCTAGTTATGTGAGATCATGAACAAAGTATTTAAATTCATAGCGATTGCTGCTTTACAAACCCCTGTGTCCGCTTGAATCGATGTAGATGATCAGGGTCATAACGATTTCTTTCAATCAGGGCTGGGTCTGATGAGCCATTGGAACTGCTGCTATACCCGCTCGTACGACTCGATGTTGTTTTTGTTTCTTCAACGACGTTAGGATCAGAGGCATTTTCCGATAACGGAGCTATATTGCTTTTTATAACTTCATAATCCACCATCGGTACTACAATGCACTGCACAACCTGCGTGAAGTAACCGTAAAAAAATATTTAGTAGTATTTATATAAAGTTTTTATCTGATATGAGGGAAAATCAACTGCATAGCATTATTTAGGTTATATTCCTGAAGACAGCCTTGTATCATCAACGTTTGATAAGCACAACTTCAACACTGCAAAATACTTTTTTAGAATTTTGAAAATGTTTGTATTAGTCTTGTTGCGGACAGAATGGTTTAAAAAGTTGAACTGCGTTCGATTGTGTAAATTAAAAATTAACGCAACTCAGCAGCAACTCTAACCCACACGTTTCAAGTAAAAGCATCAAGACAAAGATATTCTTTCTGCGCATCAGACACAGCTGGTTACACCAAAGCCAAAGATACGTATTTTACTGAAACAACAATAGGCTTTAAAGAAGTGCATCAGAGCATGAACTTTGTTTTTTGAACAAACACAACTTAAAAATGTCTTCGTTCTTATTTCCTTACCTAAAACCGTTACTGTTTGGGTCTTTTTGAAATGAATTGATATTACCAGTTCTTTCTGCACTCACCATCATAATCCTCACTGATTGTTACGGCACTCATCATCACAATCGTCATTGATTGTCACTGCACTAATTGTTATGTCACTGCACTAATTGTTAGCACTATCATAGCATTACGGTAGTACGAAATTGAGGTGTGTAGCTTAGTTTTGTTGGTTATTTTGGAGTTTTCAAAGACTTTTTCTGAAAGAGTAAACACCACCAGTGGTTGAAATGATTTGGTTTCAACAAGGACGACTCAGTCGAATCAAATCGTAAAGTGTTTCACCAGGAAATAGATTTCACGTATTTAACGCAACTTCAGTCCTGTACATTGCAAGCAAAAGCATAAGGGTGAAATGATGAAAAGCAAAAGCAAAGTTTAGAGAAAGCACGAACTGTACACAAGCTGTGAAACTGGCGCCAATTACGGAGCGGCTTGCTTCAAGCAATCCAGTGATGAGTCAAGCAAACGTCTTAGGTGCATGGGTCCTGCTCGGCCAATAAGGACTTGGTGTGGTTTGATTTTCTTCCTTGATCAAAACACAGACATATCTTTCTTTCAAAGTTTAATCAGAAAGAAGGAAAACTATGCTTGCCAATAAATTTTAAATAAATTAAACTCTTTCAAGACTACCTATGAAGTTACCGACCTTTTCACCAAATGCCTTCAAATCAGTGTCGGTTATGCCTCGTATTTTTCCCAAAGTAGAACTAACATTTGCGAAGTTGCTGATGCAAAAGACATTTCTTGTTTTGTCGACAAATTTTGCCATTTCGCGCCTACATAGCGATTTTGTTAAAAAATTATGTTGTTCCAGATTATTGCTTCTTCTTGCTCCGTCACACCTTTTGCACAATTACTTTTTCACCACCAACATACGCTTTGCGCACTCATCTTTCCACTTTCAACATAGGGTTTGCACACTCTCCACAATATCAACACTCTCACACAATATTTGGACTCATTTCTTGATGAACAACAACACACATGTTGCACACTTACCTCGTCACTATCAACAAACCTTTTGCGCGCTTACATTCCACCAACAATACACCTTTTGCACACTTACCTTCCACCAACAACACACCGTTTGCACACTTACCTCTCCACCGTCAGCGATGTAATTTTGTAGATTAGAGCCTGACCCAACATCATCTCCAAAAATGTGACCAGCGCGAAGAGTTTTTTGAAGATTTTCTGTTCCATCAATTTGTCTACGTCATAATAAGTTGTTTTCAACATCACCTTCAGGTTTGACAATCAAAACACACAATCAAACAAAATATGTGCTTGCAAAGGTCCCTAAGCAAGAGGAATGCAGCTTCGCATCCTCCAACTATTCTGGAGCATCATGGTGTTTCCGCTTTGACTCTCATTAAATTATCAGAAACTCACAGCTCAGAATACTTCCGAAAATAACAGTTTTTGTACGAAAAGCAAATTTACCAAAGAGAAAACTGTGTTTATTTTTCTATGGGTGTAAAACGTCTTATACGCCACAAACACCAGACATCCCCTTTTATCCTCTAAATACTGCCCTGCTTTATCCAAGTAACAGAATCGTCCTAATCATTACCTGGTCACACGCACAAATCCCTCTTTGATGATATAAACAGAATCTGGTACGTCTCCTTCTCTTACCACGTAGTCTCCATGCACATAGAACTCCACCTGCAGCAAATTGCGCAAGATACTTAAAATGGATTCCAGCCTTTCCACCAACGCTTTCGTTTGCACTCGCCCGAACAACAATGACGTAAGCAAATGCTTCGTTTTCTCTAAACTTCCCTGTGCTGGAAACGATATTGAAATAATCGCTCCAAACAGGGGTCACCAATATGGACAGGGGTCATCAAAATGGTCATTTGTCATCAACGTGGACAGGGGTCACCAGCATGGTGCCCGTGGGCTTGTTCTTATAGTACCATTAGCATGATCAGTGTCTTCAGATGATTCTGATCAGTGAGTAGTAACAACATAATTAAATACATTTCTAGCAAATGCTTTTTATTTCACAAGTGTGAATCGAGCTGATGGACTGCAGCATTAACCGGTTCCCAAGGAGTAGCTGTCAGTTTTGAAAAGTTTGGTGGTCCATGCTTTAGAATATTTCCGCAGGAGCGTAACAAGGGGGCACAATTCCCCGGGTGCCGAATCACTGGGTGGCACCAAAAAGTCCCAACGATGTCGCAAGTACTTTCTTCAATACAGCACATTTGCTTCCAAAAGACCTCAGGTTCGAACATGGGGCCCTAAAATTGTTTCTTGACCCGGGCGCAATCTAACATCAGGTACGTCCCTGCATTTCTGAGCTGGGAATCCCATGGTTGCGCTGGTCGGACCAATTAACACCGATGACCACACAAATAGCCAGCTTACTCATAACTACAAGGTTATCGTGAGGAAATAAACTAACATCAAATTAAAGTTAATTGAACTTGAAGAACTTAGCGGCATCATTATTTACCTGGTGCTAGCTAGCGCCTTCCATAACAAGCACCAAAGCATAGTTGTAACTGCTTGGTAAGGCACAGGTGAAGTTCCACAGCACTATTAAAATGCGGGTTTAATATTTTGTCTTCTCTCCAGTTTACGCATCTGTTTTTTCTTTGCGAGCATGCCCTGCTTCGCTTTGATTCTAGAATATCACGGGAACATTGCTTTCACACGTCACAATACCTTGGACACGTGTGCAAGATGTCTCAATTCTCGAGCTTCGAAATTCCTGAAACTTCGTAGTTTTTTCAGGAAATAATAAATTTCTCGCCTCGATCCGTCCTGACGCGCAATACGATGAAAGTCTTCTCGGGAAACGAACCCGACCTGTCAAGAAACAAGCCAGGGTGAGACGAAGAGCCACTTCGCACCACGCCGTAGTCGTGAATGGAAACTTGGGAGCAACCAACGTGTGTCGCAACTACCTGAAAGATGCATTGCAATTAATTGAGAAATAATGCGTTTTTTGAAGGACAAGTTGCATCTTTTTTTCGAGACAATGTGCTGGAAACATGAAAAGTCAGGTTTGCTTTGTCAGCCAACTTTTAAAACTCACCACTCCAGACAGGGAGCATTTACATGAAATCATTCTTGGAGACTTGTAAAAAACCCCAGCTTCGCCAAAAACCGTCCAGCGCATGACAGGTTTGCTGATCTCATCAAAACTTGACGCAAGAGTGATGTCAACTTCCTTATACGTCCTGCATTCCCCCTCAACGAGAACATAAAAGAACTTGCTCGGGGTGCCCTCCCTCATTAGTCGCTCACCTGAAGAAACAAATCACTCGAACAATAAAACTGCAGGTGAATATTTTTACAGTGCAGCAACAGTTCCGTCGCCACGGGGGGGCTTTGGTGGGCTTAGCCCCCCCCCCAAACAAAGCTGCAAGCCCCCCTCCAATTGAAACGTGAAACACTATAAATAACCGGAGGTTTGGTTAATTTTATAATGTCAAGCCTCGCTAAGAAAACGCAAAGCCCCCCCTGTTATTAAAAACTTTCTGGCGACGCTTCTGTGCAGCAAAATTACGATGAAACGTTGCTTTTACATCAACACAAACGTCTTAACGTCTTTTTTTAACAAGAAAGAGCATAAAGGTAATGTAGCAGGAAAGCCACAAACCTGATTTTCGGGAAATGAAAAGATCTTTCGTAAAAGATAAAACTACAGCCAAAGACGCTTGAATCAAAACGCAGTAATTTCGTTACTCCCTGTTCCATGTAATTGTTTTCGTGGTTATGATTTTTTTTCATGAACAAGAAAATTGATAAAATTGAGCGAAGTGTCTGCAGTTATTTTAGCACAGATTAAAACTTAGTACAAACTGGAATAACAGACAAAAAGATGAAGAAATACAAATATGACAAAATCGTACATTTTGATGGCTGCTTCCATTGTCATTAAATATTTAATGAATTTTCCGGTGCGTTTTTGGCAAACAAGCGCAGTGTTGGCAAACCTTTCTGCAAAACCCAATATTACGATCTTTTTTATTACGATGGGCTTTATCTTATACTAAAACGAAATTATCAAAAAACAATAAAATTAATAAGTCCAAACCTTGAATAATTTTTTTGAACTGCATGACAGCAACCAACTGATCCAAGTGATCATTCGAGAGACTTCGAAAATGTTTGCTTGCCATCAAAGCGTCCTTCAGTCTCTGTCTGACGTCTTCGTTCTTTGCAGTGACGTCCATCGGAAGGGTCTATTAAAATATACAACATCGCCTTTTACATTTCATCTGAGCAAAGGGTCGAAGAAAACGGGATTGTACATGTGACTGACTCGTGCGTGGTGTTTGCACTCCCTTCCTTGCTGCAAATCCCTCACAGCAAGTGCTCACGAAGAATGGCAAAGACATTTTGAAACACGCTCGCAAGAAAGACTGCATTTACTACTGGTAACAAACGTCATTGGTAACAAACGTCACTGGTAACAATCGTCATTCAGGAAAAATGCAGCCAATGCAGGCAACAGAAGCAGTGCGATCGCTGTGAGGCAGGGTCAATTTTTGTAGATGCACTCTCGAAATCTTTGTTGTGATCACTACTTTTAAATGAAATTGCTTCTTAACACTTACTTTTTTAACGACTTGCTTTCTCGAAGTTGTAGCTTGTGACTGAGACGGAAGTGACGTGGCACTTGTCTTTGTTCTGCCATAACCAGCTTTAGTCCCCACATTGTTTACTGGTATGCGTTTCGCTGTCCTGAATATAAGAGTCGAGTTTGGAAGTTTTCCAGTCGTGCAAAATCCGAGATGTTACAAATACATGACAGCATAATCGACTGAAAAAGCGGTAAAGCGCAAATAAACTGAAGATTAGGCTGCACTTTTGCAATCTTTCGTTTCTTGGCATTAAAATGACGGAAATAATTTCGTTGAAACAAAGCGGCGTTAATTTACATGAAAAAGCAAAACATAGCTGAGCGTGCGACAAGAACATCAACAATAAGCAGGCATACAGTGCAGCAGGCAAATATTGCGGGAGTGCCACGCACGCCGTCACACAAGCACGCGGCCATCTCTCGTGATCCTGATACTTTTGCATTCAAGCATTCTACTGTTTGAATGCAAAAAGTTTTGTTACGACGGTCGCCCATTCCTTTACACTTATCACCATCCCTTCCACTCACCCAGAACCTCTTCTACTCACCTACAAACTCTGCCACTCACCTCTCACCCCCATACACTCGTGCCACCCTCTTACGTCCAGCCCCTCCGCTCACAGACCCACGTGCATGATCTTCAGATTGATTGTACAGAGCCTTTCTGTTCTTAAATGAAATGCTTGTAGATTTAATTGAATCGATATTCCTGCCTGGTTTGAACCAGCCTGGTTGCTTCATAGTATCAAATAAACATTTTTATTATACTTCTTTCATCACCTTTTTGCACGCCAAAACCTGGGTAAATACTCAGCTTAGCAAAAAAATCAGAGAAACGTGAGTAACAATATTAACAAATGTCCGGGTAGGGATTATATTCCGTATTTGGATATCAGAAAATTTACAAATAGCCACCTACCTCCAGCCCTTGCATTACACCCATGAACTCAATCGCCCTAACTCAAATGCGCGCAAGCTGCTAGCACCAACTCTGCCGTTATTCATCAATCGATCCTTTGTGAAATATTGTCGTGCTCTTAAAGCAGGTCCAGTTGAACTGAAGTCTTGGATGAGAGGTGGCCACAGTCTGTCACATTTGGCCACGTACTAAGGTATTTTTCGGGGGGTGCAATACAAGATCGAAAGAAGCTGGAAACTAGCTTAGTTTAAAAAATCATAGACGAGCTAATAAAAGCGATAATTATAAGCGTTGTAGTGTTGAGCTTTCGAGAAACCTGCCTGCCATCCTCAGCTTTCATGTCTTCATGGTGATTCCGCTGCGCGTATCCATATTTCAGGGACAAGTCACCACAACGGCAAAGCAGCAATATCTGATCATAAAGCATTTTACTAGGAAATCGATTACGCGTTAAATATGCATTTTAAGATCATTTTTGCAAATATTCTCTTTTTATCAAATATTCTATTTCAATAAGGATTGTAATGCGTAATTAACACGAAATCGATTGCATAACAAAATACTTTATGATTAAATTTAACTGCTTGACCCTGCGATGAATTGCCGCTAATTATTAATGCTTAGAAACAACAGGAAAAACAAATTTCTGATGGTTTTCTTAAGAAATACGAAGATATTCGTTCAATTGCCAATCTGTTGATAAAAATCCAGATTGTAATTTGACAAAAAAACTGGGTTCAATGCACAAGTATCGAAAATTGGACGTGAGTGTTTTCTTTAAGTTTTTATGCAAATGCAAAATGCTGTGGTATGTTGTGTGAAAATATTTTTTAACGTGAAATACCAATTTAATATTACAGTTTGGGACTGAATTATAAGTGGTTGAGGTTGTGAAGGACACAGGAACTCTTTTTAAAACAATCAAACAACATTTATAAGCAAACTGCAGAAATCTGTTTTCTTTACTGATTTTACTATCAGTTAAGCAACAAAACGCAAACGGCAAGACATTCCATTTTAAGAAGTTGTCATGGAACTATTGTTAAATATAAGACTCTCCTTACCAGGGTTTTGTGTTTTCCTGCTCAGTAAGAACAAGAACCACTTTTACTTATTAATTTTTCTGAGTAAGACACATGGCTTGGTTCAAAATTTCGAATGAAAGTATTTGGTCCTGCATCACCCCATTGTCCTGTATGACCCCATTGTCCTGCATCGTCCCCATTGTACTGTATAGCGCATTGACTTGCATTAAACATCCCCGTTTCCCCATTGTCGTGCATCATCCCCATTGTCCCGAATCATCGTATTGTTAAAAAGCAAAGCAGAATGCACAACTCTGATTCTAGAGTGTGAAGCACTAATTGATCACAAAACGATGGTTACTTGGGCTGAGGGTTGGATTCAACGTCGATCATTGATTGCAGTCGTTGATTTTTTATCTTCTGCTTTTCAACATCGCGCTGCAAAGCCTTTACTTTTTCCTCCCACGTCCGGTTCATTTGATCGATGGAAGCATTCAACATTTCCAACTCCTCATTTTTTTGTGAAACCTTGAAAACATTTGATTTCACGAAATAAGTTGAAATGGCTTTTGAAAACGAAGAAATTGACACCAACTCTGTTTCAATGCACAATATTTAAGTACCAAGAAGATTACGTCAAAATAGAATTTGTAACTTTTTTATTTATGTTGAAAGCACTTGCAAAAAGTCTTCTTAGGCCTTGAAGTTTTTTCAGAAACAAAATTTAATAATGTGTTGACGTCGGAATAACAACGCCTGCAATGTCTAGTGTACTCAGTGAAATAAATGATTTCAGGCTTTAGTGATTTACAATCGCCAAAGGTCATACGAGTTTGCTGTTCATGAAAGCAAAGTTCAACACATCAGTTGCACCAGTTGCCTAAAGCACGATATTTGCCTGATGTTCTAAAATTAAGGTCATTTGGAAGTCAACACAGCAGCCTTTTGTTTGTTTACTACGTCAGTACGCAATCCCACGATGACAGAGGCAAGCCATTAATTACGCAAGAATTTTTCAATCAGACTTCAAGTGGTATGAAACAGACAGAGCAAATGACGGAGTCTGACATGTTCCAGAATTTCTTTCTACTTCATGACAGCTTTTAATTTGATTCTTAGTCAATTATTGATTGCATTTTCTATTTTTCTTTTTTATGTTTTCTAACACTATTTTGATTTAAGACAAACAGCACCATTGTGCAAATTTAAAAACAAAAGCAAGTGAAAGTGGTTGAATTAATGACATGCGTGATGAATAACAATTGCAGCTGTGGGAAATAATTTTCCAAGTTGACCTATCAATCCACTTGAAGAATGTTCACAAATCACAGTATTTCACTCGAAGTTGAAGTAATCAATGAATCATACCTTCATTTTAAGGGAATTATTGTTCTGCTTAATCTTTACCAGCATCTTATCAACCTGGTCATTGGCCTTTTCAGGATCCAGGCAAAAAGACCGAGATTGTCGGACTTGGGGTACTTCAAGCGTGACGGTGTCTTTCACGTCGGCGCTTGAGGTACGTCGTGACATTTTCGGCGTTTTCACTTTCCGGGCAAATGGAAATTTAAACAAACTCTTCTTTTTTTTAGAAGTGTTGGGAGTCTCGCTGTCACTCAGATGTGCTGGTGACGTCGCTGATGGCTCGCCGTCATCTGCCTCAGAGAGATCTTGTGACAACGCGAGAGATACGTCAGACGTGCTCAAGGCATCTTCGCTTATAGTGAATGACGCCACGGATCCAGTAAGGGATCCCTCCCTGGACAATGACCCCTCAGACCAAGAAGGCGACGAGGTTGTGGGGACTGAAGTGAACGAGGTCATCTTGGACAAAACAAACTTTTCCAAACTCACAGATTTTTTCAACCTCCTCCCAGATGGACTTGGTGGCGCTGAGGAGAAAAGTCTGCGAATTTCAAAATAAGTGATGAGCATTAGACGCAGAAGCAACGTAAACCCTCTGCTGGAGAGAACGATTGCTTTAAAAAATTGCAAAGAGAGCCTGGCCAAAGTGTTAGTGTCGCTGAGTTGCTCGGCCATCAATTGATTTCAATGCGTAGCATCTGCCAGAATGGAAGAGTATTCCCACTTGCCTATCGGTCCCCCATACCTAGAATGATTGCCTTGCATGGCTGTAGAGCTCAGCCTGCTTTTAAAAAGGCGCGGTCAGCCGTCATCAATCACCTCGGGACAGAATGTATCTGGGAAAAATGATGGTGGCTAAAGGGGAGAGATGGCACGGGCCGCTAATGCTCCGGTTATTGAGCGGGTCGCTAAGGCTGAAGAAGCGGGCCGCTCACGATATTTTTTGCGGTTAGATTTTATCCGGCCGCTCTACTGCCTGCTAACGTTGAAAAAGATTTCAAACTATTCTTGAGTCAGAATCAGTCGATGGCATTAAAACTGAGTGAAACAACCTGGTATTGCTTTACCGATGCTGCATTTTCAGGCGAATTTGTCCTTTCCATATTAAAGCCTTAATGAAATCCGTCACTTCAAGATTTTTTCCTGTTGTGTGGTGCTGACGTCTTGCATGAGCGTGGCAAATCGCGATTTTGGTGATGAGGGGCTTCTCGGGGAGAACGGGTTATAAAACGTTTCGTGGCGTGCTATTGTTTCATAAAAGGCTGGAGAAGAACCTGGGAAAATACTTTGGGCCGGAGATACTCCATATGAGTAAACAGTTTCAAAAAAGCAGCTATTTCGTTTCTGTTCAAAAACCTGATTAAACCATGCATATATGGCTACCTTTTCTCTCCAAAGTTAGTCCTTGAACTTTTAGAATATGACTGGAAGACAGGAAAATTGCAAACTAACAAAATCTTTGATTAGGCAACTATAGATTGTGATGGCAGTTTTCCTCAGGTTTATCGTGTCTTCCATTTGATGTCCACCACAGTCATAGCAACTCCAAAACTGACCACAAAGAGAAAGTTTAATTCAAATTGTTCTGAATCTAAGATAGAGAAGAAAATTACCAAGCATTTCATGAGGTAGACAAAAATTTGTGGACCACGTTTTCAAGCAGCATATGTGAAGAAGGTGATGAAAAAGCAGTTGGTGGATAAAATGTGTCTAAAGTTTTGGAAAAGAAACAAAAATAATTTTCCTGGTACATCAAGCTCGGCTGGTTGTGTGTTGTATATTTCAGCCACTTGTGCATCCTGTCAAAAATTTTTTTCATTGAGTGGAAGGGTTTGCAAAGTTCATGTGATCAAAGCAGAACTCGTCTCTGTGCGAAAACCTGAACTCTGTTCTAGGTTTGAACATATCGAATAATTTTGAATAAATTATATAGCTTTGATGAGTCAGAGCAATGGTAGAGGTCTTGCTTGATCAATACGTATGTATTGTGTAAAGAAAAAAATTAATTACAGTNACTGATCGATTCAACACCGTCGCCTATGTGAAGACTAGTTACTTCAAAATTAGCAAATGTTATTTATATATACCAAATTACTATCGCTTTTATAAGTTAATGATGTTATTGTTTGACATTTGTAAGCAAATCGTATGATTGTGTTACCGGGCTATGGGCGGGCTTAATTGAAAAAGAAAAAATGTCCTCGGTACACGGACCGTTAATGGGCTGGCTGTTGTGGACCATGGACGATCCAGGCTCAAAATATCTTGGACCGAGCCACCTCTAAAGGTATTCCGGCTCCCCAGACATGAACTACAGCCACATCACTGTTTGTAGTTGAGGTCATGCGTTGGACTTAGCATCAATTCATAACGACTAAAAATGGATGGAAATCACCGAAACAACTTAATAAAAATACTCATGTTATTATCAGTGTTTTTTAAGGCGTTTTACCAGACCGAAACGGTCTCTCAAAATGCAGCAGAATCTCGCTTCACGAACACCACCAAAATACAGTAAAACCTTGCTTTGCGCCTATATCAGTATTTGAATAACATAGTTGCGGTTTAAAATATTTTAGCAGTCACCAAGATAAAATCTCAAAAACCTTGGTTATTATGAAAATAAATGGCCTACCTTCGTAAACTTTATATTTTGAGAGAAAAAAATCTTGTTTTCATCTAAGCATGACAACCTCTATTGAATATTCTATGAAAGAACTCAACTTCTACGTTTGGAGGTTTTGTTCTGAAATATAAAACTTACATTAGACTGATTATAAATGCTTGCCAAGCTTCATATCCGATCATTACACCTGCTTTTTCTGTTCTCATTCTCATTTCTTTTCCGCATCTGTCAGCTGCTCTTACCTGAACTTCACGATGTGAAAGATTGTAAGCAAGAGGTACCGGTTATAACAATCGCTTTTATTCATAGAACTCGCCCCGTTCACAGTTTAAGATCTGCCTGACCATTAGTTCATGAGTTATTACCTCAGTTGTTTCAAAGTATCTTCTGATGCTGGAGCTAGTTCTGTATCAAGGTTAGAAAGGCAGCAGGCCTGCCACACTTGGCTTTATCTTATGCACACATGCGAAAAGCAAACATAGGTCGATGGCAGTGCGGTAAAAAAGCGGTCAAAGTACGAGACAAGTGATGAACAAACAATCTTGAAAATTTGCTCTTGAATCGCTTTATTCCTAAATTCCAGACCGATGTTGAAGGTTCGTACACACTGCATCGCCTGGGTGTGTTAAGCGCGTGCAAGCAGCTTCTCACAAGTCACAACCGTGACATGCTTATCTCCAAGTTGTGAACAGGGTATTTTCTGTGTGACGATTTCGTCAATATGGGGAAATAATGAGGCGTTAAACACAGACGCAACAACTTCGAAAGTTGTGTTGGTGATAGGCTGTGTTGGTGATGGTTGTTTTGGTGATGGTCGTGTTGGTGATAGGTTTTGCTCAGCAATCGGATGTTTGGGATAAACAAACCCTTAAATCCGAATTATCCAGATTTCTATAAATGTTATAAACTGAAGGCGAGTTGTTTATGGAACGCCAAAGGTGATTTTATCATTTTTTTTGGTTTCTGAGTTTTTTTTCAAGTTGAATCTACAGTACTGTATGAGCGTTTATTTTTTTCGTCTGAAACTGAGGCAAAGTTCTATCCAACACTTGACTTAAGCATCCGGTAGGTGGCATTGTTGAGCCATCAAAATAAAACCCAACCGAAAGCACTGGTTACGTATGAATATTTTGTATCCAAACCTTTCATTTCAAACGTCACTGAGTTAACTGACCCAAAATAATGTTCCAATAATTATTGAATGTTATAAGGAAGCCTATAGTTAAACAAATTGAAAGGATATTTCTAAGGGTTTCCTTGAAACGAATCTTCTCTTTTATTTGAAGAAGTTTAAATCGTGAAGAGAAATTTTACTTCAACAGATCTTTTTGTGAAAATGCGCATGAAAGTTTGATTCAATTTTATCATGTTTTCTGTGATATATTTAACCCTGAAATCACATCAGGATAAACAAATGGAAATTGCCAGTCTGACATCTCACACGTTGTGCAATGTACAAATCCTCAAGAAGGTTAATTAAGCAATGAAAAAATCGTTTTGAAGTAGCCCCTTTAGAAGATGAAGACGTTCAAGGCGATCCAATAAAAAAAGAAAGAAGCACATACTGTAGTGTGCACATTTTCAGACAGCTTGTCAAAGATAATGGTTTTAGTATCAATCGAGATCTTATAAAATTTTGGATTGAAGCGGAACAATTCTTTTCTGTAGTTTGAATGATCTTTGGTCTTTCAAAGTCAATGTGACTTCCCTACACTGACATTCTTTACTTTTATCATGAAGTGCTATACGTTGGCTGATCGGCTCAGGGCTTCATCATCGAGTGCACGTCACTAAAAGATGATTTAATGCCTAAGTGGACGCTATGTTGCATTTTAATGAAGAGCGACATCTAGCAGAACGCAGTTGAGTGTTTTCCGGTATCCAAACGCAACAAAACTTTATGTTGCATCTGGAAAGGATCAGAATGAGGGCAGCCTCTGCCTTGTGTTGGCTGCCCTCTACTTTTACCTTTGATATTTGGCTCTTCAAGCGAAAGTACAACTCCAACTAGACTCAAATATGCATTCTTGCAATTCGTTTAATAAAATACGGATTTGCAAGAAATTTTTGAAACAGTGATTTATCGTCTATAAACACATAACTTTTGCTGATTCTATGACGTAATCGTATCTAAATTGCTTGCCAAGAAGCGGGAGTGACAAAAAGCTACATTTATTATTTTTTGGTTCTTATTGTGAATAAATCCCAATGATTTTGGAACTGCATGGTTGAAAAAAGCATCCGCGTGATAATGTCTAAACAGCGTTTCAGGCAGGGGTTCCCAACCGGGGGTACTCGTACCCCCAAGGGGTACGAGATTGAACATCAAGGGGTACGAAGATCCTTGGGTCACAGGACAGCTTATATATCTCTTATAGAGCAATATATGTCTCAATATTTTTTTGGGGGTACTAAGAATGCTCTGACCTGACAAAGGGGTACGAGCAGCAAAAAAGGTTGGGAACCCCTGGTTTCAGGATTCAAATGTCTTCCACAGGACGTACAAGAATATCTGAACATAGTATGAGTTGGAACG
>JGI24158J21664_10003535_pt1 | contig 19670 bp, 18 predicted proteins | sample Ectturendosymbi3_FD_21664 | JGI IMG/M metagenome (IMG submission 21664) | reverse complement strand
GAATGGCAAAAACTTGTGTTTTTGAATTACTATGTTTATTGATATTTAAAATAATGATGTAAAATATATGAGACCGTAATGTTTTGAAGGACAAAACAAATATGTAAAATATATGAGACCGTAATGTTTTGAAGGACAAAACAAATTTGGAACTATGAAGGATAATATCTCGAAAGTATTTAATGGCCAAGACCGTGCGTCCATCAAAAGTACCAAGTAATGAGAACACAGGTCACCAGCATCAAAAACACTTCTGGTAACTGTCCAAGAGATGCAGAAACATTTTTCATAACTTTACCTTAGTACTTTCAAGGTACCACAATTTGATGCATGTCTACAGTCCATTACAGGCCACAACCAAGGGGGCAACCGGACAAATGCACCTTGAAATTTTCAAAAATATTGTGAAAGCACTAGTAAGTTTTTTATTTGTTAGGTACAACAAGTTACAATCACTTTTCTCCCTGAAAGTTTTAGCTGGTTGCAGCCCTGGTCCATTCAATAGCTAGTGTAGCTTATTTAAGATGAAAACACCTGCTAAAATCATCAACATAATTAATTATTATCGAGGATGGACTCATACTTCCTCTGCTTCCCGCTTTTTTCTTTCATCCTCTTCTTTGGTAACTTTGCTGGGTCCTGCAGCAGCAATAGCTTCACGCAAACGCTCTCTGCGATCTGCAGGGCCTTCACCAAAGTATGTCACCACTAAACCTCTTTCACGAAGCAATGTTTTAACCTGGCAAAAAAGGTAACAACACTGTATCTGTACAGAAAAGAAAAAGCTTTTGCCTACAAAACTATTACAAGAAGCGGCAGCACAACATTCTTTTTAAAAAAAATTAAGGAATGACAGGTCTCCACACGATTCACTGCTAACTCACTACAGGATATTTTACACAGAGTAATAATTCTGACTGAGAAATTCAGATGCACTCTGCATGCTGCAACTACAAGAGGCCAAAAATAAACTAACATTAAGAAAAGCAAACCTCATTGTCATCAGTAGTAACTTGAATTTGTCGAATTTTCTTTTTTCTCTCAAATTCTGCTAAAATCTCAGCTTGACGTTGAGTGATTTTATCTTCCAGTGACATTTCCATTGTGCTTGCTGAAAATTATCACAACATATGTTGTTCAAACTAGTGTCATGGTGTAGTTAACAGCTATAACCCATAATTTCCTTAATTTTTTCATCAGATGGAACGCTAATACTTGGAAACAGTCAATGCGTATGGATCACAGCATTAATTTGAATGACTCAAGAAGGTATTTGTTGTAACTTAGCACAGCTTTACAGTAAGTTTATATAGATCATGCTCACCTATGTATTTGTTAATACAAAATACAATCACTCACTACTGGATATACTGACATGGTATTGCTCGCACTCCAGGTTTAGAGACAACCAGATCACTTAACTTCATTGACAAGTATGTGGCGTAATATTCATCTTTCAAAACATTAAATTAATGACAAAAAGTTTTCATTAAAAAAAAATTACACTATTCAAAATCAAAAGTCAAGTAACATATGATGCACACATATGCTGATCTGTAAGTGACACAAACTCGCACAATAATTTACGATGCCAAACATTTTTATTCAAACAGGTTTTGAATGCCAATGTAGCGTATACCAATGTCAGATACATAAACAAATCTTTTAGATTTAGTTAGTCACAGAAACATTTAAGAAATAACCATCACGGGCAAATGTCCACAAGCATTACATATCTGAAATTAGCTAAAACAATATATTTTCATAAGCCTAGACAAAAAAATCGGTGCTACTATAGCGTGAGGTCTACCACAATATAGAGTTAGGTAGACCACAGGCTGCACCTGGGTAGGTGACATATGGTGGTAGACCTTGCACCAAAAAATCTTATAATGATAGAAGCAGTAATATAAGTGGAAAGTATGAAGGAATTTTTTCTTAGAAATTATAAAGCAATCCAATTTTGTCCTTAAAATCCTAAACACAACATACTTACAATAATCAGTAACATTGATGTTGCCTGACTGTATTCCTTGTTTAACAGCTTCATTACCCGATGAAACTTTACCTTCCAAACTTCCCAAAGTATCAAGTTTCTTTTTTTTGAGTACAACATCATCTTCTCCATCAGACATGTTTGATCAAGATACTTCCAAAACCAACAGCAGAAACTATATTTTCACAGATACCATTCAGAAATACATACCAAAACAAAAAGTGCACTTGATAAACATAAACATCTGATAGCATTCTGACCATGAAGACCAGTGACATCAGGCACTGATTTACCAAAATGTTTGTGACTCCAAACCAACCTGCTGTACGTGATAAACAGGGTTGCAGAGTAAGAGGTAAAATATCTGACTCCAACCTTCCCAAATTTCCAACTCCAATTTTCCAAAAATTCAACGTTACCAAAATGGCCAACACCAACTCCTTGACATAAAGGCAATGAAATTTGTCTGTTAAAATCAATGGATAGCACAGCAAGAAATCTGTCTCAACAAAAGTTTTAAAAGAAATTGTACCATTTCAGTAGGAATTCCCAATTTTGGAGTGTGATGTAGAAAATGATGCAATTGGACATCCGGAGTTGGAGTAGGACAAAAAAATCCAACTCCCAGTGTTGTCAGGAATTCGACTCCAAATCCACCCAAAACCTCCGACTCCTTATGACTCTGGCTCCACAACCCTGGTGATAACGCATTTATGGACAAGAGAGGAGGTAAATCATGAACCACATTTAAGATGGGATGTGACCACTGGTATGTCAGCTTTGAAGACCATTTTTTCTCATTGGATTATGATGTCAATCAACATAGAACATTTCAGGTGAACATCAAAGCTTGCTTTTATACTTTTTTGTTGAGTTTTTTATTAATAATAACAACTGACTTTTAATGAGTTGTTGATCTTATAAAAAGAACAAATATATACTGGATTCTTGCAAACTTGTCAAAAGTCAGGATAGCTGAGTTACAATCACTTTCTGATCAATGATAGATTCAACATTTAACCCTTTAATGCCTGCACCAGCCACTGTTGTGGCTGGCAAACCTTTGATTGGCCATAACTCCTGAACAGATGGGATTAAGGTTGTTTACTTGAAATATGCACATTCAGCATTATTAGCACACATTACAAAAAGCAACATCTTAATAGATAGCACTCTTACTCATTGTTAAGAAAAATTAGAAATGTTATACTATTAACCCATGGACATGCAAACATAGCTAAATATGCTCTAAACTAATATTGGAATTTTTTCTGTAAAAATATGTGAGTAGTCAGATGATGTTGAATAACATGCCATTAGACAATGAAAAACCACATTTTCATATTGAAACAAAAGACTCAAGAAATTTAAGCAATGTGGAGTCTCAAAATTACCAGCATTTGCTTTTACATTAGCCAACCAAAGACAGTATCGTCCTACTTAACGCAACATTTTCACAGTAACTTCACTTCTTTGAATTCTAAGCATGCAGGAAGTCACAAATAGTCAGACACTAATCAGACAAAGCAATTTTGACAGAAACAAACGCAGCACATGTTCTCAAAAAACAATAGCGACCAGAAACAAAAACTGAATGAAATATATTACAATAGAACTAATAAAACATTGAAACTTTATGAGGAACTTTTTGACTCCAATTCTGATAAATGTCTTTTTCATTTAGAACAATGGTTTTGCTTTCTACATTTGCTATTTCCAATTCCAGTTGGCAGCTTGATAACTCTGACTGAATATTCTGTAATGGCACAGCATTTCGAACAAACACAGAACAACCACGTTTTAAAAGTCCTCTTTCATGAGCCACTGCTATTAGGGCAACCACTCTTCGATCTACTTCATATTTTATTGACCGTGCTCCATAGTGAATATTGTATGCATCAGCAAGAATTGTTAGTATTTCTGGAGTCTTCCATTTTAAATTTATACCATGTCGCTGTTGTGCATGTTTGGCCCACATTTTCAACTCTCTTTCAACAAGCATAAATAATTCATCTTCAGAAAAAGGAAGGAAATAAACGAACTCATTAATGCGCCCTAAGAATTCATCACGACCAAAATGTGTTTTCAATATAGGTCTTACAACTTTTTCTTTAAATTGACGAGACACAACAGTTTGGCTTGTTTCAATGTCATGTTGGTTTGTATCATTATTTGAAACTGACAAACGAGCTTTCTGCCTTTCTTTAGTCTCTTTTCTTAGCTGAGCACCATATTCAGCTATTTCATCTGCAGCAAGATTTGATGTCATGACAAAGACTGCATCCTTGCACTCAATGGTTTTACCTTGTCCATCAGTCAGTCGTCCTTCATCAAACAGTTGGAGTAAAACTGTAAGGACATCCGCATGGGCTTTGTCAACTTCATCAAATAACACTACAGCATTTGGTTGTGCTCTCAATTTTTTAGTAAGCTGCCCACCTTGATCGTGACCAATATAACCAGGGGGAGAACCAATTAATTTTGCAACTTCATGTTTTTCCTGGTATTCTGACATGTCCAATCGAATAAAACCTTTTTTGTTGTTCTTGTGGAGATAATTGGCAATTTGCTTGGCTAATTCAGTTTTGCCTATTCCTGATGAACCAAGAAACAAAAAAACCAGAGGATGGTCTTCATCATACCAACCATTTTGCTTTCTTCTTATAGCTGATGCAACAGTTGTAATAGCATTTTCTTGACCAATGATGTTCTCTTTCAACCTTTGTTCTAAGGGGTATAATGCTCTTTCTCTTGCTTCTTCTTCCTTTTGATTATCTTCTGCCTGCCTCTCTGCTTGTTTCAACAAGACCTGGATCTCATCCCCATCACCCCTTGCATATTCAACAGCACGATGTCCAGTATGATTTTTCACACGTGGATCTGCACCATTTTTAAGCAGCACACTAACAGTTTGTTTTGAGTCAGAAAGAACTGCATAATGAAGTGCAGTAAAACCACGGAAATCTGCAGATGAATTTAATCGATCACTGAACTCTTCCTCACGAATCATTGTGGCTTCTATTCGGTTCATATGTCTGGTGGATCGAATATTAAATGTATCACCTAAATTGGGATCTGCTCCAGCCAAAAGCAACAGGTTCACAATTTTATGGTTTCCTATCATGGAGGCTGCCATCAACGGTGTCCAACCTAGCAAGTGTCTAAAATTTAATAGTGATGAGCGAGTAGTTTGGTCCCATGATTTGGTAAGATTAAGCAGTTTCTCCACTTCTTGCATGTTTCTGTTATTGATGGCCCTTAATAATTCATTGCCATAATTTATTAAGTCTGAAGATGATGGAGGCGCATTATCATGATTAAACAAAGCAAAGCATGGCAGCAAAAAGAGAGGTAAAAAACTTCTTTCATGCTGTGAATTCCATTTGTTATCTTCATTACTTTTATTTCCAAGATGAAGATTTGTTATTTTTGAGCTGGAAGGCATAATAACATATGATGAACACTTTGCCACTTGATAGTTAATCACTTTTCCAACATGTTTCCAACAGCTATGATGAACCACAAAGTGAAGGAATGCTTTATGATACAAAACTTGCTTGAAATGAAACAAGTTCATGAAGACTGTATGAAATTTGCCAACTCGAAATTTTTTAAACTACGTTGTATTTAACACTGCACCTATTACAATAAAAAATCAATAAATTATTTTGCTAAGAAAGATTGACAATTCTATCCAGGCCATTTGAGTATAGTCACAATTGCTCATAAGTAAGGTTTTATCACCACCAGTCTGCATCATCAATTCAGTTACACATAACACAAGTTGTAGAAACCAAGTTTTAGTACTAAACATACCAAGCTTTAAAATGAATGCTACTGGTCTACTTGATATGAATTTATGAAAATCTACAAGCCTGATTTTGCATGGTACTTAATGATACTTTGCAAAAACACACTTAGAGGGAAATAAAGGACTCCTGTAAATACCAAAAGATCATCAAGATCACTAAGATCGCCAAGATTACTAAGGTCACCATGATAACTAAGATCACCAATAACTAATATCACCAAGATTACTAAGATCGCTAAGAGCAGATAAACATCAAACTGTACTGGATCCAATTTAATAGTGAGGAAAATGTAAAAGTGAATTACAAGTCCAATTTCAGTCCAAAACGCAAGTAAGTTACAGCTTTTTAACAACAAAAACATCGCAGTTTATTTCCATGAATGTAGTCAAATACAGTTCTGATCCTAGCTATATTATTTTGAAAAATTTAATAGTATGGATCCAATGTGAAAAAGCGATTTATATTGGATCCAGTGCAATTTAATGTTCCTCTTTTATTTTAGCAATCTTAGCAATACTGGCGATCTTAATGATCTTGTGGTATTTACAGGTGTCCGGAAATAACATTTGGAAGCAAACATATTAAGCATGTTCCATAAGATCTTTATTACAACACAGCATTGTCACATAATGTCTAGATTACATATCACCACTTAATAAGAAGTATTGTATACATTACAAACAGTGTTGCATTAGAAATTCACATACACAAATTTGTATCACATCAAAAAGAAATAGCTATTAATTTGAATTGTCTTCACATTGATATAACATGTACACTGTGAAATATAAACGAAATCAACAACTTTTAAATCTCTTGCTTAAAGCACAATGAAAACCAAATCTTCTAAACATTACAGTTATTGTGACAACAATCAAAGAAACATAAACGATTTTTTTAGAAAATATCAAACACAAGTGTTAAACTCACATTCTAAACAAATTGCAACACATAATTTTCATAATGTTATATTTAAACAATTCAACAAACAAGCACATAAAATGAAGTATGCATTTATTCTTTGTAGGGAAGCTTTCACAAAGTGGGATGTATTGGGTTTTGCAGATTAGCGATTTGAAAAGATTTGGCAGAATTAATGGGATTTTTAATGCTTTTGCAAAAGACTTATTGCTATTGCTTGACTGGTATAAACAGGTTTAAACTTCTTATTTTACATGCAAAGCATATCAGAAAACCGCTGAAGGATATTGGATGAACTGCATCTGTATTTTATTGCAGCTGCCAACAAGTAACTTCACATGAAATGTCAGGCTACCATAGTTAATTGTAGATAATCTCAGAAAAAGTAGCTTTAATAGGCTTGCTGAATGATGGGCTAACTGTGGCTTAGAGACTATTTGGAGCTTTTAAAGTCAAACATGATGACATTCAAAGTTTTTTGAAAGTTTAACGTTTGGTGTTGAAAATAGCTCACAAGTCCAAAAACGCTGACCTACATCTAGCAAAAAATTAACATGTGACCACAATAACCATGCAACAATAAAGAAAAATCAGTGAGAACTTTTGACATATGGGTAAATTTGTTGGAAAGTTAGCTAGAGCCCCATTTTTGGTGTTTGGACACAAACATTACATCATCAAGAGAGATGCACACTTGTGCAGCAACACTGCATTCTACTAAGGCAGGCCTGCACAACTCAGAAAGTTCGAAGGGCCAAATTGACCAACATAAACTAGCTGGAGGCTGCGAAAGTCCATTTTGTTGTAGTGTAGAAGAAATTCTGAAAGGATTTTATGAAGTCAGGCTTTTTTGTACACCGGGCATTTGCAACATTTTCTGCAACTGAGAAAGCTTTTGTGGGCCGCAAGAAAAAATCTTGCAGGCTGCATGTGGCCTGCGGGCCTTATACTATGTTGTGCAGGCCTGCACTAAGGTATACTAACAGTACAACAGCCTGCGAATGTCTTAAATTAGTAGGGTTGCCCATTATTAGCATACGGCCTTTTACAACAACTTACATAGTAGCTAGTCAACTAGTTTCTCATCATATTGATGTTTAGAAAATTCGAATATGTTAATCAGCATCATCCTGATACTAAGTAGCAGTATTTCAACACTGAATGCTGCATTCATGACACGAGCAGTATAGCGAGCCTGTTTAAGTAAGAAGAAGTGCTCTCACTTTTAGGGATTTTGTCCTAGATTAGAACTTTTGACCCTTTTTAGGGATTTTTGGAAAAGTATGAAAATGTGAAAAAATGAACTATTTCAGTTGATTTTGCAAATCATATTTGGTTCTTTTTTTAACATTTATCATGGCACTCCGATTTTATGCTGCACCACCACCGATTTAAGAATTTTTTGGTACTGTTTTATGGATTTTTAGAGTTGCATTTGTGAGAGCCCTGGTGAGAAGTGTCAATTCCTGATGTGCAAATGATCATCGGTTCAGCTCTCAGCACTGTTGCTTTGGCTTTACTAGTACACATGACACTTTTGATGGGAGCGCATTTATGTATATACTTTTTCAAAAAGTTCCAAACACTAGACATACGTCTACATTTTTCATAAGGTTTTGGATTAAGGTTTAAGATCATGTGAGAAGGACTATATGCCAATCCAAGTGTTTGTGGTTCTTGTCACAATGACCAGTTCGGCTCAGCTAATGGCAAAATAGCTCCAGCAGTGCTTTTTCTGCTGATGGCAAAATAGACATTGCCTTAGGGTTTTAGGTTTTGTGGTTGACTGAAGGCAAAATAATCCCTGCAAATCTTTTGCCTCCGGAGGCAAAATAGACACTGTCTATTAAAAATGTTTGCTAGCAGCAATTGATTACAGTGAAGAGCAATTCATTCTAATTGCCCGCATAATAAACATAAATGTGGATTAAGTGTGGAAGGCTTGAAAATATATGTAAATGTGTATTGATCTTGCTTACAAGTCATGCAAATGGATTATCTTTTTTTTTTTCTGGAACAATCATTGAAGCCACAGCTTGATCAAAGTTTTTAGATATCACTTGGTCTCCAGGTACATGAAAAGGGTTACAGATAACATCAGTATATGCATTGTGCAATTTTCGGAACATACTCCGAACATCATTGTCACGTAATTGTGTATTTGATGCTTCAACAACAATGACAAATTTAACCTTGGTATTTGTCACATAGCCATACACACGATAGTCTTCAGCAGGGTACAGCTGACCAAGATAAAAGTCGCGTGAATCTGGTGCTGCTACAGATGACGATTTTCCAGCATTAGATATTTTATCTTCAATCACATCCAGTGACGTGTGAACTTGAAAATGGAACTTTATCTGATCTTCAGCATTGGGTGCGCAACGGATATACAAGGGATAGTTTTCCTTTGCTATTACCCCCACACAAACAGCCATGCTTTCTTGACTGCACAAACACTGTCTGAACTGAGGTTTGTAGAGTAAGTACATCCAACACACTTTTCAGACGACAGCACTGGGTTCAGTTCTTAGCTTATCATTAGCTAGTTTAGAATTAATCACTGTGCAGAATTTGAAATAAATTCAAGCAAATGTGGAAAAATAGCACTAGCACACAATACACATATAAGAAAAATGTGTCGTGTCCACCTCAAGTGATTGGATCTGTACCAATGGGCTTAAATTTTTCTGAAGCCTGTGCAACAAGGTTGGCTGAGCATTGACCCATGCGGTCTGTCTGTCACGCATACTTTCAGTCTCAAATACAGTGTGTAGTTTAATTCACACCAATTTGCAGAATTCCGAAGGACCGAAAATAATCCATTGCATTTCTCATTAAAATTTTTTATTAAAATGAAATTAATTTTTCTGCCCTTTCGTGTACTCTCTATGTTGCATTTCTGTTGGCGGTTTAGGTCATAAAAATGCATGAATAAACCTACTGCACAGCATCTACTGCCAAGTTAGGATAACCTTTGGTACTGGCTGCTTGCTGCGAACCTGTGAGAATACACCAGTGTTGCTATTCTGTTATGAACAAAAACCCTAGAATTTAGCTTGAAAAAACCTTAGAAAATAATAAAAACCCCCAAACATGCAAAACGTTTAAAAAGTCAAAACCGAACTTGAAATGCATGCCACCGGTACTTGCACATGAAAATTAAGGTAATATGTTATGTATTATTTACATCATATTTTTAACAAGTTCAAGTCTATTTTTAAACATACTGACAATTCACAAGTAGGCTAACAGCAAATCAAATGTATGAAGTAACATAAAAAAGGCTAGTTAGATCTTTTCTGAAAAAACGTTTGATATTTTCCTTTACTTTCACTCAAATCCACAAATTGAAACATGTACATGATACATTCAAGGTCTTACAGTTATCTTTTCACCCTAACCATTGCAACATTTGACTAACAATTTAACATTCAAAATTTTAGGCTCTGCTACGTAAATACAACTTCAAGTACCTGTTTCTCGAAAGATGCAGAAAATCTAACAACGTATGGTTACATGCTTTGATGCAGTCAGATTGTTTGTACTCATCACTATTCTTTGAACAGTATAATCGCATTTTACTCTGTGATTGAGTGATCGAACTTTGCAGTTTCCGTTTGATCGATGGCGTGTCAAGTCACAATTCAATAATGCTTTCACACTTTACCTAGACTGGACCAATTTAGGAATTAGCGCCCTACTACTCTGCAGTAGTGCTGTAACAAGTGTTACGTGTTAGCTAACAATAGTGTGAAGAATGTGTCTGTAACCCTATGGTTCTGTCTTCAATGCAGTTACAAAAAGTGTCTGTAACCCTGTGAGTGTGATTCCGCCGGCTTCAATGCCTTGTACTACGTTCTGTTTTGTCTGTTTTTATCAACCTGCGTTCTGCAGAGTGTGTGTGTTCATATATATGGACTTCATGTCTGCTCATAAACAAATAAATTAAATTAAAATTACATTCATATCACAATCAATGCGCCTGTAAAATAATGAACAGATTCTCAACCACAAGCATCTTCAAAACAAAAAAAAGCATTCCAAAATCATGCACAAGCAGCCCTTGACTTGACATATCAGCGATAGATAAAAGTGCCGACCTATGCCTCGTCAGTGCTTGATCTGTAAACCATATTTCAAACAAATTCATTAAGCCTAGCCCTACTCAACTCGTGTTTGTCTGGCTACTGCACATTATTGGCTATTACGCATGTGAAACTACTGTATTCTTGAATGGAAAATACAGTAATACAACATACATTTCTAAAATTTGACCAGAGTCAAAAACCCCAGAACCCCAGATAAATCTGAAAAACCCCAGATCTAGATAAAAGACCCTAGTAGCAGTGGCAACATTGGAATACACTAGAGCGGTATCATCAACAAGCAATCAAGCAAGCTCACAACTTGGCTTTAGCGGCACCATGAGGCGGCCAGTGCTGCTCGTGCTAAACGCTCACTCAGTGCCAGTGCTATCGCTTTTAGGATTTTGTCCCTAGATTGGAACTTTTAGGATTTTTTTCGGAATTTAAGGATTCTTGGAAGTATAAAAATGTGGAAAAACGAACTATTTCAGTTGATTTTGCAAATCATATTTGAAAAACGCAGCTTTTTTACAACAGAAATGCCGCATTTCTTTTCCATGAACTCAGTCCAAATTCGGTCCGGGTCGTAAATTTTGAAATGATTTACAGTCCGGATCCAATCCAAATTCAGCAAAATTTTCTATAGTCCGGTTCCAGTCCAATCCAAGTCCAGTCCAGTGCTCATCTCTGTGCTGCACCACAGAGGTGGGACCGGATCCGGTTTACCGGAGTCGACTCCGGCAGGATTCTGCGTTTTTCTTTCGGATCCGGATCCGGACATGGAGTCAAAAATTTGTGAAAAACCAGACCCGGAGTCACTTTTCCATTTCAGCAGTAGCAGGAGTCTGTGCGGTCATTTTTTAGGTAAAAACATGGGTAAATTACGTTTGGATCGATGGTTGTAGCCGGAGTCGGAACAGGAGCCGGATTCTCAACTTTAAAGAATAGCCTGACCCGGATCCGGATTCAAAAATTTTGGAATAGGAGCGGAGTCTGAAAAAGTGACTCCGGCCACCTCTGCTGCACCACTACAGATTTATTGGGTATTCTTTGATACTGTTTTAGGGATTTTGGAGTTGCATTTGTGAGAGCCCTGCTCAGCACATTGCCCACGTTGGCACGTTCATTCGTGGTTGGAGGCGTGCCGCTAGGTACGTTTCTTAGTATTGTTCTGAGTAGCGTCTTTCACACTACTGTATATCGTACACGTGTTATTTTATAGACTTGTTCGTTAAAGCGCGAAACATTGCTACAAAATGCAGTTAATCATGATGTTGAGTAGGTGAGGTATGTCAAAAAGATATCAAAAACAAAACGAACACAACAAGCCAAAAATTAGGAAAAGTTTCGTTCTTGAGTGTCAGGATTGTGGATATTTTGTAGTCCAACAAAAACATCAAGTTCAAAGTGATGTTGGCAGGTTACTGGATTCAAATTTATGCGTTGTAATATACAACTTGAACTTGCATTGCCAGTTGCCACCTCTTGTTTAAATAAATACTGTACGGCATTTAGTTTTAGTGAATGTGTAGATCTCTATCTCTGTACAAAGAAGTCTTGGTGTCTAACTTACTAAAGCTGAAATAGATTTTATTGTGAATAACATCAATAGCTTAATATGTGAGTAAGAAGCTATCCCCAAAGAAGTGACTACATACATGTAAACATGATAAGAAATATCTGAAGTTCAACTGATTCTAATCTTAATGAGGATGTTTCAGACATATTCTGTGGTGTCTGAGCTTCACAAGAAATTCAAATCACATTGAGACTTTGATAAGGTCCAGTGATACCAGGTTATTTTATAAAAACAAGCAAGCTAATTAAATACCAAGCCCAAAAGGGTAATTTTTTAACGGAAAAACAAGCCCAACGTGCGCTGATAAGAAAATTAAAAAAAATAGAACCAGCAGGTTAGTTACATACAAAAACAGTGAGGCAAATCCAAAAAAAGCCCAAAATGAGCAAATTAATTACACAAAAACACACCCAAATTTTATTTTACAGTAAATTGAATGAGCAAAATGGCAATAAAATATGAAGAAATAACACCCCGCAATACGGAAATCTGCGAAAAAAAAGCCCAAAAAACAAGCAAATTTTAATCAAAACAAGCCCAAACGCAAGCAACCCATAAGTCTTCAAAAAAAACTGCAAATCCACAAAAAAACAAGCCCAAATTCGCAGGAAAACTGCAAGGTTGGGAAGACTGGTAAGGTCTCAAACAACTCTGAGACTTGTTTTTTGATGCACGAGCAATGTGGTGTGTTTTCCAATTCAGCTTATCATATAGAATGATTCCAGGATATTTTATCCTGTATTGTGTACGTTTGATACGTGATGATGATTAATTATTGTTGCTGCTCGGCAGTTGCTTTTTTTCAGTGAATAGCTATTGCCTTCCAACTGTTTGCGTTTTCTGTAAGCTTTCTTGCTTTCCGAATGTTTGCGCTTTCTAAGTCACCCTCTACAGTATTGTTTTGGCCCCTTAGCTATTCTGACTACTGTGTGGCCTATGTTAATAACACAGCATTGTGACATATCTCTCACTTCGCTTAAAATTCCTGAGGCCTTAATCCAAAAAAAATCTCAAGTAATTGCTGCGCATAGATTTTTGGTTGGTTGATATCTACTAGTACTATGTTTTGTTGTAAAAAAAGATATCACTAACAGTATTCCCAATAAAACCTGACAACCACTGCCTTTTCTATGTTGTAAAATAAATCCATTTTTATTGGATTAAAATCTTATTCTGTTTGAATAAGATTTCAGAATTGATAATCAATGCATTGATTGTGTTACATGAAATTGATTGCCTATAAAAAATTTGCTGACTGATTCAGCTATACCTATTGTAAACATGGGAGTGAGTTCACTAATTGCTTGAACACAGATATGTGCATTTCCAAATCATTTTAAAGGCAGAGTCCAGTTGGCTGAATCTTTGAAAGCTTGTAGCAAACCTAGAGCATTTAATTGTTGTTACTTATCTGTGCTACATTTGTTATGGTTTCTATAATGATTCTGCATTTAAGAATAACATGGGTCATGTAAATATTGAATAAACTGTAAGTAAACAAGACATGTTTTGGCCATGGTAATCAAATTTTTGACAAACTTTCTTAGCATGCTGATTAGAAATTAAAGCAGTGTTTCACTGAAAACCTGTGATGTTTATGAATATTAATTATAAATGGCCTTTTTGGAAACTAACAAATTATGTCATGTTCAATGCTTTAAAAACTGGTTGTAAGAATTTTATATTGCAACTTTTTTCATTTTTACTGTAACTTTTATCAAGTATTGCACAGGATGTAAAAGTGTGATTTAAAAAACAAGCTTTGAAACGATTTCAGTATAGTTTTGTTCTCTATAACAACCAATTCGAACTGAATAGTGGCCTGAAAGTAATTGTAGAAATGACCTGGGCAAATATCAGTCCAGAACTGTATGCCAAATTGTTAAATTGCCAAGCAACTTCATGCAGTGTGGAGTGAAGTATTAGCATGCTATGTAAACTGTTGACAAAATGTCGCCATTTCTCCCCAGATAATGTTTGGAAATATGTAGCATTATATGTAAACAAAGCACTTAAGTAAATCATGGTTGTTTAAAATGCTTATGCATAAATGCAACTTTTGTTAAAAATAAATGCAAATTTCTCATGATTTTATTGCAACAAGAACTTGCCCTAATCACAATGTAAAGAAAACAGAACCTAGTTGGGTGATTCCTCGAAAGCTTGCAGCAGAGGTTTTAATTCTAAGTTAGAAGTGAATTATGTTATAAGGTATGAATCGATGCAAAAGGCTTGATTATTTTTTCTGGCACTGATTGTACTAAGTGACAGATACCTTGCCTTTTTATGTAGATTATTCTGCCTAGATGTGCTGTTGTCTTACTTGAATTCTTTGCACTTCATTGTCTGACTAAATAATGCTAAGTTTTAATTTGCAACTCACTGTAACTTACACAGAGATGTTGATAGCCTTATCCTTAAGAACATTAAATTTGTACACACCAGAAAGTTTTGGTCATGAAACAAAAGTGCTTAATGTTAATTACATGAAAAAGTCACATTAGGATATTACCGTAAACCTCGGCTAATCTGGATCTTCGCCAAAACTGGATAAAACTGGTGCTACAAATGATTTCTAACATTGTTCTTTATAAAAATCTTTGGTTTGTCCAGATCTTTGCCAATACCGGATAAAATCTACTCTTTTCCCATCTCCTAATCTGGATTTTTCTGCATTTCCATGCTGTTGTGTTCTTAAGTGCACTGAATGGTCGCTAGGAACGATTCGGCAGCTTTCAGATGCAACAAGCGTGCTCGCGATCACCAACGAACATTTCGAATTATGATACCAACGGCCGCAAATGCGTGCAACATTCGTTATTGTACAAAAGATTATTACGTCACATACAAGCATAGCATATCAAGTTGCTGCCGCACTACAGTTTCAGTCTATTGATCAGTGTTGAGTGTGTGTGTGTAGAGCATTATCCCAGAGTGTATTGTACTCAGTATAATGTCTGGAGGGCATTAGAATTACCTTCAAAATAGAACTGTTTATGGACCAGTCATGGGAATCTCTGTGCCTTTATGAAACAGAGTTCCCACGTGGTATTGACAGTATTGAAAAAGTATTGAATTTTGAAATCGGTTTTCAAGACCTTGAAAAAGTTTTGAATTTGGCCAAAATGTTCATAAAGTATTGAAAAAGTATGGAAATTCTAAATTCAGCCATTTGTTTATTCAATTTTTTTTCTTTACTGCTGATGACAGTTCTGCAGATGATTTTTGCATTGTGTTCCATCAATAAAAATTTTGGAAAATGAAGCTAAATAATGGTATTGAAGTCTTTTAATTTGGTATTGAAAAAGTATGGAAAATTGTTCTTGAAAATATGTGGGAACCCTGATCAAAAATCCCAGATTTCTTTGAAGCCAAGTAATCTTAAATTATGAATTCAGGATTGTTCATAACTGCTCAGAACAGGCTGTTACTAGTCTGGTGTAATATTGTAAATGCATCAATAATTCGTCTTGCTTCTGCGAAAGACTGCTGTTAGGTCGTAAATGTCTTCAATTTCGTGATTTTTCACTGATGTAGCAGTACTTTGATGATGTCAGGCTATAGAAACAACCATCTTCAGTTAATTCGTATCTTCGCCTAAACCGGATCAAATCGTCAGTCAAATCGAATCCAGATTAACTGAGGTTTACTGTAGTTTGGAACTTGTCACAATTCATAGGTTTTTATTAATTAAATAGTGGTTAAACTGCACTTTTTAGTTTGAACTTCATTCTTTGCTTATAGCATTACAATAAGCTGCTTGTAAAGTGAAATTGTCAAGCTAAAAGTTGAATGTTGTTTCATAAATAACTGATGATCTACTTCAATGAAAATGTCTGATTTGGACCATCCTGAGAAGTCCAAGCTATGTTGGAGTTGCCAAAAGCCTGCATTGTACAAGTGCCCAAGATGTGAAGTACGAACTTGCAGTGCCAAATGTGTTAAGCGCCACAAGGAAACTCTCAAATGCAATGGAATAAGATGTAAAACTGAATATGTTCCTAAAGAACGTTACACAGAATCCAACATGCTAAGTGATTACAGGTTTTTAGAAGAAGTAGATCGGCATGTCTCTGTGTGTAATCGAAATCGGCCATATGGTTTCAAAGGGAAAGGCATGAAATTAAAAAAATGCAAGGCTGATTCTATGAAGATCACTTTGAGGTTTTTACCTATAGCCTTTACAAAGCATAAGGAAAATACAACATATTACAGCTTTCATCAGAAAGGTTTTTTGTGGCATGTAAAATGGATATTTACTGCATGCGATGTAAAAGTTAATGAAAAAAGACTCAGTGACATTGTTCCTTTGAAGAATGCAATTGCAAAACATATTGATGTCACACAAAAATCTGATTATTTTGACTTGCGTTTAATGGAATACTTTGGCAAAGAAGTGGCATTTTATATGAGGAAGGAAGATTCTCCTGCTAACAAGATTGCATACTGTCGGCTTAAGGGCAGTCTTGGACTTCGTGAAAACCTTTGTGGAAAAGTTGTTGTTGAGTTTCCTGAAGTTTATGTTGTCCTTAGTGAAGCAGTAGACGAATTTGAAACTCATCATGTTGTATCTGAATGACACTAATCAAGCTTTTGTTTGTACAAAACAATTCATACAATTTTTCCACTGCTAATCAAATGTAAAGAATCATGTCAAAATCCCATAACGCGGAGGTGATTTATGCAGTGGTTGAAGGAGTGGAATTGTATCAAAATTGAATGAGGTGGAGGCGGAGGTACAGAACAGCCTGCTAATAAGAACAACAGCCAATAGGCCATTATTCTTGTCATTAATTAGGGTGGTTCTGCAGATGTCTTGCGTACATTATATAAGGAGTTCATTGCTGATTAAACAAAGCATCGAGTTGTGATTTCAATCATATTTCAATTGTGCATGTTTTTTAAAAAATGTTTCTAAAAGATTTGTGCAGCAAAACAACCATATTTAAGAAATAACAATGCAGTGTCTAATCATTTCAATAAAACCATACTATACATTTAAAAAGGACTATTTTGATTTGTCAGCAAAATGTAATGAAAATAGTTGTCTGTTGCATTGTCCAAAATGGTTTCAGTTAGATTATTTGTTGTTGCATTGCTATTTAGCACACACTTCTACAAGACTTCCAAATTTCATTCTGTTTGAATGTGATGTTGTGTTCAGTTTGAAAGAAATTGCTATAGATAACAGTGGACAAACAAAGCAGTGGAAAGTTGAAGTAATTAAATGTCACCCAATAAAATAATAAAAGCACAAGCTTCCAGAAAAAAATGCAGGCTTTATTCAAATAAGCTAAAGGTACATTGACCATTTAAAGTTATAAAAGTTTTTTCAACCTTTTGAAATTTGTTAGAACTGAGGCAGATTTATGTGGTAGTTAATAGTTGAATAGCTACCATTTTGCAAACTGGTTAAACCAGTGTACTCATGCACCCTTTAAATAATACACTTAGATTGTTGCTACTCTTCTACATGTTCAATGTTTTTTGAAAACGCTTGGTGTACATACCCTTTTTGTACCTTGCAAGCAGTTTTCCCTAGTTGCAACTTTATTTAAGACTCCAATCCAATTTTAACTTACATGGCTTTCACTTGGTCTCAGACACGTGTTGAACCAGACTCATGGTTATATTCTTGCATGAAGTAACTATTATGAAGTGGTGTGCTCATAAAAATGTTTGAAACAACATCTGATTACTGCTTAAATGTCCTAATTTCAATTCCAAGCTGGTGTTTCTGTTGCTAATGTGATACGTTGCAAGTGGTGACTGTGCAAAGTCTTGTATACATCTTTAGTTTTTTTGCACTGACCAGCAGATGTTTCCCACATTTTGTTAAAACTACAGAATGTTGTTTGCTATGATTGACTTAAAACTTGCTTCAACCTTAAAAGTGTAATTTTTTCAGAAACAGCTTTGTCCCTCTGAATACAGGAAAATATTTGTTAAGTGCTGTTGAAGGATAACATCTGCTGTAGTTTACAGGCCACAAAGTGCACTTTAGATTTAGGAATGCTTGCTGTTCTTTTTTCATAAATAAGGCACACTGAATTGTGAGGCACAAAATGGCAGATTACATATGAGGGAGTTTAATCTGTCACATATTCCTAAACCAATAGACATGAATAGAATAAACTGAAAGCTGTGTATGTGTTTGGTTCGGTGTGTGCCAATGTAGTCAAGAGCCTCCCAGAGTAATACATATGTAGTAGCTCTGTGTGCAGTAGACTTGCAGAATAATACAATCTGTACTTCAACATTAAGGTGTGTACTAGCTACTCACAAAACCACATGCGTTGCTCACTGCAATTATTTTTGGTTTATTATGTAACATGGTGGTGTGTTTACAAAATAATTATAACTAGCAATTGAATAAATAGCACCGTTTACCACATAAAATTGGTCCTCAGTGAGAAAACACAACCAGATTCATATATTGGGCACACTTTCTATTTTTGAGAAAATTAAAGGATTTTAAATGCACCTTATGGTCTGAAAAATACAGTATGCACTTTTGTTAATGATATAGGTAGATAATATCTGAACCTTATATTATAAACTTAATGATAAGCAGATTAGTTTGAAAGTATGTTAAGTTTTCCATATCGTGGTTATTATGGTTATGCAATTCTTTTCAGTACTTTTGAGTGTAATCGTTTAAAATATGATATGACAAATTTGCGTTTTGCTTTAAGGCCATTTCAGTACCACAGGAGTTTCTACCCTACTGAAACATGAAACCTATGAACTTACTTCTCAAAACTGTTCAAAATGTGTTTCAAAATAAGTTGGACTTGCAGATATATGAATTAATTTGTGTTTAACTTCAACTTGTTCAACTTAGGTAGCTGTTACATTGACAAAATTTTCAATAAGATAGGTATGGATAAGAAGTCTTCAGTTGATCCAAGCTTAGTTCCATATTTACGACAAGCTGATGCAACATTTCAAAATGGGTTTGATGATGATCAGATGAGAACTCTGTTCATTGATAATGTTTTTGAAGAGATTAAAGGATATGAAATAAAGTTGAGCGTCATGAAATCATCAAGTTTTATTATTGAACAGTTTGTAGAAGCTGCTTCCGCTTCTACCACTCTGCAGTTAATCAAGGTAGGTCACACAATTCGTGACATATTTGTAGCCACTTTACATTGATGATCTGTTGTCATAGTGAACTGTGGAAAACCTTTTTTTTCAGTCATTGACTCAATTTTTTTTAGTCAACCAAAAAGAATTAAGTCTTTTCAGTCATAAAAAATATCTGAAAAAAA